>Ga0075426_10000076_pt1 | contig 62654 bp, 54 predicted proteins | sample SoiMethybrSBSTD5_FD_75304 | JGI IMG/M metagenome (GOLD analysis project Ga0075426, IMG submission 75304) | Bulk soil microbial communities from a Populus tree surrounding site in Tennessee, USA - Soil MetaG P. TD hybrid SBSTD5 | ecosystem: Environmental > Terrestrial > Soil > Tree plantation... | reverse complement strand
GGTGAGGGCGTTTCCAGCGCCGACGCCATGCCCGCCACCGTCGGCGCGTCGAACAGGGCCGCCAGTGGCACCTCGGCGCCGAGCACTGCGCGGACCCGGGTCATGACGCGCGTGGCGAGCAGCGAGTGGCCGCCGAGAGAAAAGAAGTTGTCGTGGGCTCCGACCCGCTCGACGCCCAGGACGTCCGCCCAGATGGCGGCGAGCAGCTCCTCCAACGGATTGCGCGGTGGGGTCCACTCCCCTTCGACCGTCCGGACCTCCGTCCCCAGGGCAGCGAGGGCGCTGCGATCCACTTTGCCGTGGACGGTCAGCGGCAGCTCGGGCAGCAGCCGCCAGGCGGTGGGGATCATGTGGGCCGGCAGCTCGGCGCCGAGGCCTTCCTGGAACGCGAGGATCGATGCCTGCGGTTCCGCCGGGGTGAAGGGCACCACATACGCCGCGAGCTGGCCCTCCCGCGCCAGGACCGCCGCGGCGCGGACGCCGGGCTGGCGGACGAGCGCGGCTTCGACCTCTCCGGGCTCGATGCGGAAGCCGCGGATCTTGACCTGGTCGTCGAGCCGGCCGAGGAACTCCAGGACGCCGTCCAGACGCCACCGCGCCAGGTCGCCGCTGCGGTAGAAGCGCCGGCCCTCGATCACCGGGAACCTCTCCGCGGTCAGCTCCGGCCGCCTGTGATAGCCGCGGGAAACCCCGGCGCCGCCGATCCAGATCTCTCCGCCGACGCCGATCGGAACCGGCCGGCCCGCGGGATCCGCGAGGCGCACCACGACACCGTCGAGCGGGCGTCCGATGGGCGACCCGGTCTCCGCGTCCTCCGCTGTGTGCCGGGTCGCGAGGATCGTCGCCTCGGTGGGGCCGTAGAGGACATGCAGGCCGGCGTGCGGGAAGAGCGCTCGCAGGTCGGCCAGCAGCGCGGCCGGCACCCGGTCGCCGCCCACGAAGACGGAACGCATCCGCGGGTAGGGACCGGCAGCGCGGCCGGCGTCGGCGATCTGGCGCATGAGCGCCGGCACGGCGTGCAGACGCGTCAGCCCGCCGAGGCCCGCGGCCAGATGGTCGACGTCCAGGGTCGGCCGCAGGCCGTGGAGGAGCGAGCAACCGCCGGCGAGCAGGGGCGCGAAGAGCTCGAAGAGGAAGACGTCGAACGAGAACGGCGCGACGCACGGCATGCGGTCGTCCGCCGCGAAACCGAAAGCCCGCTGGACGGCTGCGAGAAGGCTCGCCAGGCTCCCATGCTCGACGACCACCCCTTTGGGCACGCCGGTGGTCCCAGAGGTGTAGATCACATAGGCCGGATCGCCCGGGCGCGGCGGGCTGGACGGCTGAGGCTCGGGGTCGGCCTCGTCTTCCTCCGCGACCGCCGGGAGCAGACGGGGCTCGATCGCTGTCAGCCGGTCGCGGAGGGCCTCCTGGACGACGGCCACGGGCGGAGTCTTGTCGTCGGGCGACAGGCCGTCGGCGATCAGCAGGGCCAGCCGGGCGTCGGGATAGCCGGGATCGAGCGGCAGGTAGGCGCCGCCCGCTTTCCAGACGCCAAGGATCGCAGCCGGCAGGTCCACGGAGCGCTCGACACAGACGCCGACGATCCGGCCCGGTCCCACTCCCAGCCGGCGCAGGCGGCGCGCCATCCCGCTCGAACGGCGGTCCAGCTCCGCGAAGGTCACCGACTGCTCGGCGTCGGCGAGAGCGACGGCGAGCGCGTCCGGGGAGGCGGCGACGCGGCGGGCGAAGAGATCGACGATGGAGGGAAGTTGCACGGTTTCCCGCGTGTCCGTCCACTCCACGAGCACCTGATGGCGCTCGCTTTCAGGAAGGAGAATGAGATCGGCGAGGGGAGCCGCGGGATCGGCAGCTGCGCCGGCCAGAAGGACGCCGAAGCGGGTCCACAGGCGCTCGATCGTGGCGATGTCGAAGAGGTCGGTGCGCAGCTCGACGGCGCCTTCGAGCCCGGCCGCCGTCTCGCGCAGAGAGAGGGCGAGGCCGGCCCGCGCCGTGCCAGTGTCGACCTGGCGCGCAGAGACCTCCAGTCCGTCCAGCTCCGGCGGAGCCAGCGGCGCATTCTGGAGGACGAGCAGGGCGCGGGGAAACGGTTGGCCGGAGGTCTCCCGATGTTCCTCGACCAGGCGCTCAAACGGCAGCTCCTGGTTCTGGAAGGCGGCGAGGGCGACGGAACGCGCCTGGGCGAGCAGCTCGGCAAACGTCGAGGCCCCTGAGAGGTCGATGCGCAGCGCCAGGGTGTTGATGAAGCACCCCACCACCCCTTCGAGATCCTTGCGGCCACGACCGGCGACCACGGTGCCGAGGACGAGATCGGTCTGCCCGGTGTGGCGCGACAGGAGGGCGGCAAAGCCTGCCAGGAGCCCCATGAACAGAGTGGCCCCATGAGCGCGGGCCGCGGCGGCGAGCCCTGACCCCACGTGGGCCGGAAGCTCGCGAAAGAGAGTGGCACCCGCAAGGCTCCGGCGAACCGGCCGGGGCCGATCGGCGGGGAGCTCGAGACCCGGCGCCCCGGCCAGACGGTCGCGCCAGTGCGCCAGGAGGCCGTCCGGGATGGCCTGCGCCTGCTGCCAGGCGGCATGGTCCGCGGCCTGGAGAGCAGGGACAGGGAGAGCCGCTCCGCCGTAGAGCGCTCCCAGCTCGGCGAGCAGGACCCCGAGCGACCAGCCATCGCAGGCGATGTGGTGCAGGGTGAGGAGGAGACGATGCTCCTCGGCCGCCGTCGCCATCAGGAGAGCGCGCAGCATTGGCCCGGTCTGGAGGTCGAACGGCCGCCGCGCCTCGGCCTTGATCCACCGATCCGCCTCCGCCGAGCCACGGTCAGGAGTCAGGCCGGAGACGTCCACGAAAGGAAGAGGGAAGTCGATCGGGACGGGCGAGATCCTCTGCACCGAACCGTCGTCCAGAACCGGGAACGTGGTACGGAGCGCTTCGTGGCGGCGCACCAACTCGTCGACCGCCCGGCCCAGGGCGCCGCGGTCGAGGGGGCCGCGCAGATCGAGCACCAGCGGCACGTTGTAGGTCGCCGTCCCCGGCTGGAGCCGCTCCAGAAACCACAGCCTCTGTTGGGCATAAGAGAGAGGCAGGGGCAGGCTCCGCGGAGCGCGGGGGATCGGTGCCGCGTCATCTCGGCTCCCTGACTCGACGAGCGGCTCGATCCGGCGGGCGAGACCGGCGAGCGTCGGCTCGGCGAAGACCGCGGCGAGCGGGATCTCCACCCCCAGGCCGTCGCGCACCCGCGCCACCAGGCGGGCAGCGAGAAGGGAGTGGCCGCCGCGGTCGAAGAAGCGCTCGTGGCGTCCGATCGTGCCACTCCCCAGCAGCTCCGTCCAAATCGCCGCCAGCGCCTCCTCGACGGGGCCGACAGGGCGATCCGAGCGAGCGGCTGGACCGGCCATTTCCTCGGGAGCCGGCAGGGCCTTGCGGTCGACCTTGCCGTTGGGCGTGAGAGGCAGAGCGTCGAGGATGACGAAAGCCGAGGGGATGAAGGGGGCGGGGAGGCTGGCGCGGAGAGCCTCGCGGAGGGCCTCACCCCTCTGGCCGGGGGTGAGGCCGACGACATAGGCCACGAGAGCCCCGTCGCGCGCCACCACGACTGCCTCGCGGACGCCGGGCACCGCGAGGAGCGCCGCCTCGATCTCACCCGGCTCGATGCGGAAGCCGCGGATCTTGACCTGATGGTCGAGCCTCCCGAGGTAGTCGAGCGCGCCGTCCGCGGCGCGGCGGACGAGGTCTCCGGTCCGGTTGAGGCGGGAGCCCGGCTCCGCGGAGAAGGGATCGGGAACGAACCTCTCCGCCGTGAGGTCGGGCCGGCCCAGATAGCCGCGCGCCAGCCCGCCGCCGCCCAGGCACAGCTCGCCCGGGATGCCCAACGGCGCCAGGCGCAGTCCAGCGTCGAGCACATAGGCCCGAGATCCTGCCACCGGCCGGCCGATCGAGGGCTCGGCGGGTTCGCCGGCGCGCACCGGAGCGCCGGTCGAGTAGGTGGTGTCCTCGGAAGGTCCATACAGGTCCCACAGCTTCACCCCCGCGGCCAGCACCCGCTCGGCCAGGGACCGCCGCAACGGCTCGCCCGCCAGGTTCACCGTGCGCACGGAGGGCGGCAACGGACCCAGATCGAGGAGGCCGGCGATCGCCGAGGGCACGGTGTTGACGAGCGTCACCGCCGCCGCCGCCGGCAGGCCGGGGAGCGCCAGGGCGTTCTCGGCGAGGACCACCGCGCCGCCGAACGAGAGGGGGACGAAGATCTCGAAGACCGAGAGGTCGAAATTGATCGACGTCGCGGCGAGCACCGCGGCGAGCTCGTCCCGCGAATACGCCTCTCCCGCCCAGGCCACGAGCCGGACAGCGCTCGCATGGGTGATGGCCACGCCTTTGGGGCGACCGGTGGAGCCGGAGGTGTAGATGAGATAGGCGAGGCCGTCGCCCGTCAACGGGCGGTGGCGCCCCTCTCCCGCTCGGGGCGGTGGGCTGGGGGACGCGCGGGGGAGGGGACGGGGGAGGGGGCGGCCTGGGCCGTCCGGCTCGATCACCACCACCGCCCGAGCATCCTCCACCAATAACTCGATCCGTTCCTCCGGATAGGAAGCGTCCAGCGGCAGATACGCAGCGCCCGATTTGAGAACTGCGAGCAAGGCGATCACCATCTCCGCCGTCCGCGGCAGGTGGACGCCGACGACGGCCTCGGGGCCTGCGCCCATCTCTCGCAAACGGCCGGCCAGACGGTCTGCCTCCAGGTCAAGATCCCGGTAAGTCATCCGCCTCTCGCCGTCGATCAGCGCAACGGCGTCCGGCGTCCGCGCCGCCTGCTGCTCGAAGCCCTCGTGCAGGAGCGTCCACGCCGGCTCGGCGCCCGCCACGTCATTGGACTCGACGAGCACCTGATGCCGCTCGCAGGCGGGCAGGAGCGGCAGATCGGCGACGGACATCTCGGGGTGCGCCGCGGCGCCGGCGAGCAGCGTTGAGAAGTGCTCCAGCCAACGCGCCGCCGTGGGTGCGTCCAACAGATCCTGCCTGTAGACGAGAGCCGCGCCCAGGGCCCCCCGGCGCTCGCCGACGGCAAGCGTGACGTCGAAGGCGGCAGCCCGCGGCGGCAAGGGAATCGGCTCCAGCTCCAGCCAGCCCAGGCGCAGGCGTCCGCCCGCCTCGCCGAGGGCGAGGCTCACCAGATCCTCCAGGCCGAGCGGCGCGCGGTGGAGGACGAACAACACCCGGAAGAGGTCCGCCTCGCGGCCTTCCGCTCGCAGCTTCTCCACCAGGAGCGGCAGCGGAAGGGCCTGGAGATCGAGGGCCTCGAGCGTGTGCCGGCGGGTGCGGTCCAGCAAATCGAGGAACGTCGGCTCCGCGGCGAGATCGGCGCGCAACGCCACCGGGCTCACGAAGTAGCCGACGGCATCGGCCAGGCCGGGCAAGCCGCCGGAGCGGCCGGCGGCCGGAGAGCCCACCGCGAAATCCGTCTGGCCGGTGGACCGGTGGAGCAGCACCTGGAAGGCCGCGAGGAGGACGGCGTAGAGCGTGGCGCCGCGCGAGCGGGCGAGCGCCTTGAGGTCGGCCAGCACCTCCGGTCCGATCTCGATCCTGCGGCATCCCGCGCGCTCATTCGGAGTGGGCGGCCGCGGCCGGTCCACCGGCAGGTCGAGCGGCGGCAGCCCGGCGAGTCGATCCCGCCAGGCCCTCCACAAGCGTTCCCCCTCCGGCCCAGCCAGCCACTCGGTCTGCCAGCGGGCGAAATCGACCGGAGAGAGCATGTCGCCGCGCTCACCTCCCGGTCCATCCGCAATCTCTCTCGCCATGACCCCGAACGACCAGAAGTCCGCGATGATGTGATGGACGACGACGAGGAGGACCCTGCCTTCCGCTCCTCGATCGAACAGGGACACACGGAGCAGCGGACCCGTCTCAAGGTCGAAGGGACGCCACGCGGCCTCTTCCAGACCGGCGGTATCGATCTTCTCGAAGGAGACCTCGGCGTTGTGATGAATGCGCTGGACGGGCTCCCCTCCCTCCTCGTGGAACGTCGTGCGGAGGGCGGGGTGGCGATCGACCAGGGCCTGGAAGGCGCGGCGCAGACCTTGGGCGGAGACATCACCGTGAATACGCATGGCGCCGGCGAGGTGGTACGCGGTGCTCTGAGGGTCCAGGCGGTGCAGGAGCCACAGGCCGCGCTGGCCGTGGGGGAGCGGACCGACGTCCTCCTGTTTGAAGACCCATTCATGAGGCGCGGCCGAATCCTCCAGCCTTCCCAGAATCACCCGCGCCAGATCCTCGACGCCCGCCCCCTCCAAGAGATCTCCGGGAGCCAGCGCGACGCCCAGCGCGGTCTCGATCGCCTGCCCCAGCTCGATGGCGGCCAGCGAGTCGAGACCGAAGTCGAGGAGGGAGCGGCCGGAATCGAGATCGCCGGCAGCGACACGGAGGGCTGCCGCGGCGTGAGCCCGCAGCCACGCCGCCAGGATCTCCTGGCGATCGCCGGCCGGCGCTTCCAGCAGGGCGTTCCGGTCGAGGGCCGCGATGGCCTCGCCAACGGGCTCCGGGGCGAGGCGGCTGCTCGCCAACGGCTCCAGCGCGCCCTCCAGATACAGCGCTCGGGTGGCGTGGCGCTGGATCTTGCCGCTGGAGGTCTTGGGGACCGTCCCCGGCGCCAGAAGGAGCACCTCCCACACCTGCACCTCGTGCTCCTCCGCCACGGCCCGCCGGATGGCCGCGGCGGCGGACGCCAGGCCGGCCGCGTCCAGGCGCGCTCGCGGCGCCAGCTCCTGGACCACGACGAGGCGCTCCTCGCCATCCTCCTCGACGGCGAAGGCGGCGTTCGCGCCGAGGGCCAGGCCGGCGGCGCTGCTCTCGGCGGTCAGCTCGAGGTCCTGGGGATAGTGGTTGCGGCCACGCAGGATGAGGAGGTCCTTGAGCCTGCCGGTGACGAACAGCTCGCCGTCGCGCAGGAAGCCGAGATCTCCCGTGCGCAGCCAGAGACCCTCTCCGTCGACGAGGGCACCGAAAGCCTCGTCCGTCTCCTCCGGCCGCCGCCAGTAGCCCGCCGCGATCCCCGGCCCCCGCACCCACAGCTCCCCCACCAACTCCGGCGGACAGAGCCGCAAGGTGGCCGGATCGACCACGGCGACGGGCTGCTCGGCGGGCACCTGGCCGCAACCGACCAGCGTCCGGCGGCGGCCCGCCGCCTCCCCCGGCGCTTCCACCCGCCCCTGCTCCAGAGCGGCGGCTGCGACGTCGAGAAGCACAGGCCCACCCGGCCGCCGCAAACCGGAGACCAGCAGGGTGGCCTCGGCCAGCCCATAACAGGGTTGGAAAGCCTCGCGACGGAAGCCGCACGGCGCGAAGGCGGCGGCGAAGCGCTCCAGCGCCGAGGCGCGGACCGGCTCGGCGCCGTTGAAGGCCACCCGCCAGCTCGACAGGTCGAGGCCGCGGCGGTCGTCCTCGCCGATCCGCGCGGCGCACAGCTCGTAGGCGAAGCTCGGACCGCCGCTCGTCGTGGCCCGGTAGCGGGAGACCGCCTCCAGCCAGCGGCGCGGGCGGCGCAGGAAGGCGACCGGCGACATGAGGACGCAGGTGGCCCCCAGCCAGAGCGGTTGCAGGACGTTCCCGATCAGTCCCATGTCGTGGTAGACGGGGAGCCAGCCCACGACGACGGACGCTTCGTCCTGCTGGAAGACGTCCGCGAGGAGGCGCTCCATGAAGACCAGGTTGCCGTGGGTGACCATCACGCCCTTGGGAGTCGACGTGGAGCCGGAGGTGTATTGGAGGAAGGCCAGCGTCGAGCCGTCGACCTTCGCCGGTTCCGTGAGCGCGGCCGGCAGGTGGTCGGTCGCCAGCCGCTCCAGGGCGGCGATCTCCGGGTCTTCCGCGGCGAGGCTCTCGAGCTTGCCGGCGATGGCGCTGGTGGCGAGGGCAAACCGCGCGCCGGCATCGGCGAGGATGGCCTTGAGGCGCGGCTGCCCGCGTCCGGGCCGCGGCGGATAGCAGGGGACGGCCACGACGCCGGCGGCCAGGCAGCCCAGGAACGCCGTGATGAAGTCGAGCCCGGGCGGATAGAGCAGCAGGGCGCGATCGCCCGCCGCCGCTCCCCGTTCCCGGAGGCGGGCGGCGACGGCGCGGGCGCCGGCATCGAGCGCGGCGTAGGAGCGGCGGTCCGCCTCGGCCTCGCCGTCCTGCAAGAAGACATAGGCCGTGCGCTCCGGGTGCTCGCGGGCGTGCGCTCGCAGCGCGTCGACGAGGGTGAGGGTCGGATCGTTCGGCACGGCGGCTCTCGCGTGGCCCCTCAACCCTCCCGGGAGAGCTCTCCAAACTCGGCCAGCACACCGCCGAGAGCGCCGCTGTCGGCCGCCGCGTCCAGCTCGCGCTCGGTGATGAGGTCGGCGAGGGCCGCCAGATCGGGCGCCGTGAAGAGGTCCTGGACGGGGAGGTCGATCCGCCAGGCGTCGCGCAGCCGGCTGAGGAGCTGCGTGGCCAGCAGGGAGTGGCCGCCGAGGTCGAAGAAGTTGTCCTGGATGCCCACCCGCGGCAGGCCGAGAAGCCCCGCGGTCTGCTCCACCAGCCACTCCTCGAGCGGCGTGCGCGGCGGCGCATACTCCCTCACCGCGACGCGGGCCGCCGTCCCGGGCTGCGCCAGGGCCTGCCGGTCCACCTTGCCGCTGCGGGTGAGAGCGAAGGCGGCGAGGAAGACGAAGGCCGCCGGAACCATGGGCTCGGGCAGCGTCCGGCGCAGGAAGGAGCGCAGCCCCGCGGGATCCGGCTCGCCGGATGATGCCTCCCGGGCAGGGACGACGAAGGCCACCAGGCTGGGCCCTCCGGCGTCGGGCCGCAGCACCACCACCGCCTCGTGCACCGCGGGATGCGCCGCGAGAGCTTTCTCGATCTCGCCGAGCTCGATCCGGAAGCCGCGCACCTTCACCTGCTGGTCCCGCCGCCCGAGGTATTCGACGGCGCCGTCCGCCCGGCGGCGGGCGACGTCCCCGGTGCGATAGAGCCGCGCGCCCGGCTCGCCGGGAGGGGCCAACGGGTCGGGGATGAAGGCTTCCGCGGTCAGGTCCGGGCGGCCGAGGTAGCCGCGGCCCACCGGCACGCCGCCGATGCACAGCTCGCCGGGAAGGCCGATGGGCGCCGGCTCGCCGGCGCGGTCGAGCACGTGGATGCGGGTATTGGCGACGGGACGGCCGATCGGGACGCTGCCGGCGTCCCCACGTCCACAGGCCCAGGAAGTGACCTCGATCGACGCCTCGGTCGGGCCATACAGGTTGTGCAAGGCGGCGCCAAGACGCGCATGGAACCGCCGCGCCAGCTCGGGAGAAAGAGCTTCACCGCTCGCGATCACCAGGCGCAGCGAGCGGCAGGCCGCAGGATCGACGAGCGCCGGCTCGTCGAGGAACGCGCGCAGCATCGAGGGTACGAAGTGCGCGACCGTCACCCGCTCGCGCGCGATCAATTCGACCAGATAGCGCGGGTCGCGGTGCCCACCCGGCCGCGCCAGGACCAGGCGCGCGCCCACCGCGAGCGGCCAGAACAGCTCCCACACCGAAACGTCGAACGTGATCGGCGTCTTGTGCAGCACCGTGTCGTCCGCGTCCAGGCGGAAGGCCTCCTGGCCCCACAGCAGGCGGTTGCGCAGCCCGCGGTGGTGCAGCATCACACCCTTGGGCGCGCCGGTGGAGCCGGAGGTGTAGATGACGTAGGCGAGGCGGTCCAGACCGAGGTCGAAGGCCGCGCCGCCAGGCACCTCACCCCCGGCCCCTCTCCCATCTCCCGCCCACCCCCCGCCGGGAGAGGGGAGGGATTCAGGATACGGCAAGACAAGGGAGTCTTGTCTTGCTTCATCCTGAGGTTCTCCCCTCTCCCGGGGCTGGTCGGGCGGGAGATGGGAGAGGGGCCGGGGGTGAGGTGCTCCCGCGGCGATCTCCCAGAGCTTCTCCCGCGCCAACACAGCCACCGGCCGTGCCGCGGCGAGCATGCCGGCCAACCGCTCGGGCGGATCGTCGGGGTCCAGCGGCAGGTAGGCGGCGCCCGCCTTCCAGACCGCCAGCAGGGCTACGACGAGGTCAACGGAGCGATGCAGCGCGACCGCGACGAGGGTCTCCGGCCCGGCGCCCAGGTCGCGCAGGCGCTCCGCCAGTTGGGCGGCGCGGATGTCCAGCTCGCCGCGGGTGAGCGCCTCCCCCTCGCAGACCACCGCCACCGCGTTCGGATCACGCCGGGCCTGCCCGGCAATGATCTCCGGCGTCTCGGGCACGCCGGGGCCTGCGAAGGCGGCGGCGGTGTCGTTCCATTCCTGCACGAGCTGGGCGCGCTCGGGCGCGGTGAGCTGAGGCAGGGCGGAAAGGCGGCGCGCCGGATCGGCGACCGCGGCGGTCAGCAGGACGGCGAAGTGTCGGAGGATGCGCTCGGCCGTGGCGCGATCGAAGAGGGCGCTGTCGTGCTCCAGGAAGCATTCGAGCCGGCCGCCGACCTCCTGCATCCCCAGCCCCAGATCGAATTTGGAGGTCCCGGTCTCGACCTGCAGCGGGGCCAGGGTGAGCCCCGGCAGAACGAGGGGCTCGAACGGCGCGTTCTGGAGCACGAGCATGACCTGGAAGATCGGCGTCCGCGCAATGTCCCGTAATGGCTGCAGCTCCTCGACGAGCTTCTCGAACGGCAGGTCCTGAAGCGAATAGGCTTCCAGGGCCGCCTCCCGCGCACGGCCGAGCATCCCCCGGAACGAGGGGTCCCCGGTCAAGTCACCGCGCAGGGCCAGGGTGTTGATGAAGACGCCGATCAGCCCCTCGAGCTCCGCCCGGCTGCGCCCCGCGACGGGCGTGCCGACCACGACGTCGTCCTGGCCGCTCACGCGCTGGAGCACGGTCTGCCAGGCGGCGAGGACGACCATGAAGAGTGTCGCGCCCTCCTTGCGGGCCAAGGCGGCGAGGCGGGCGGTCTCCGCGGCTTCGAAGGCGAAGAGAGCGTTCGCGCCGCGAAAGCTCGGCGCCTGGGGACGCGGCCGGTCGGTGGGCAGCTCGATCGCGGCCGGCGCGCCGGCCAGCCGCCGGCGCCACGCGGCGACCAGGCGGTGCAGCGCCTTGCCGCGCAGCCACCCCCGCTGCCACAGCGCGTAATCGGCGTAGTGCAGGGGCAGCTCGGGCAGCGGCGCTGCCCCGGGGAGGCCGGCGAAGAGCGGATAGAGAGCCGACATCTCGCGCACCAGGATGCCGATGGACCAGCCGTCGGAAACGATGTGGTGCATCGCCATCACCAGGCGATGCTCGGCGGAGCCCAGGCGCAGCAGGACGGCGGCGAGGAGCGGGCCGGCTCCGAGGTCGAAGAGCCGCCGCACCCAGACGCGAGCCAGGCGCTCCGCTTCGGTCTCCCGGCACGAGGGGGGCAGACCCGCGAGGTCCACCAGCGGCAGGTCGAACGGCGGCGGGGGGAGGATCTCCTGTACCGGGCTCCCCGCCACCTCGCGAAACACGGTGCGCAGCGCCTCGTGGCGGCGCACGATCTCCGTGAGCGCGGCGGCGAGGGCGAGTCTCTCCGCAGGCCCGATCGCGCCGCGCAGCTCCAGCGCCAGCGGCAGGTTGTAGGTGGGCCGGCCGGGGAGAAGCCGCTCGAGGAACCAGATCCGCTCCTGGGCGAACGAGACGGGCAGCGGGTCCGTGCGCGGCGCTCGCAGCTCAGGGGGCGGCACAGGCGGCAGCTCGAAGCCTTCGTCGCCCTTGCGCAGCATGGCGAGGCGCGCGGTGAGCGCCGCGATCGTCGGCGCCTCGAAGAGAGTGCGCACCGGCACCTCCAGGCCGAAGGCCGCGCGCACGCGGGAGGTCACCCGGGTGGCGAGGAGCGAGTGGCCGCCGAGGGCGAAGAAGTCGTCGTGGCGGCCCACCGCGGGGACTCCCAGCACCTCGCACCACATCCCGGCGAGGAGCTGCTCGACCGGAGAGCCCGCTGCCCCATCCCCTCCGCCGCGCGTGCGTCCTGCCTCCCCTCCGGCTCCCATCGTCGCCAGGCGGCGCCGGTCCACCTTGCCGCTCGGCGTGAGCGGCAGGGCGTCGACGAAGAGGAAGGCCGAGGGGACCTCGTAGTCCGGCAGGCGCTGGGCGAGGAAGGCGCGCAGGTCGGACGGCGGCTCCGCTTTCGGGATGATCCAGGCCACCAGACGGCGGTCGCCGTCCACGCGGTCCACGATGCCCACCACCGCGGCGGCCACGCCGGGGTGGGCGCCGAGCGCCGCTTCGATCTCCCCGGGCTCCACGCGATAGCCGCGGATCTTGACCTGATCGTCGAGCCGGCCCAGGAACTCGAGCGTGCCGTCGGGAAGCCAGCGCGCGCGGTCGCCGGTGCGGTAGAGGCGCGAACCCGGCTCCCCCGGATCGGGAACGAAGCGCTCCGCCGTCAGGTCCGGCCGGCCGAGATAGCCGCGGGCCAGGCAGATCCCTCCGACGCCCCCCAGCATCAGCTCGCCCGGGACCCCCACCGGCGCCGGTCCGCCGTCGCGGTCGAGGACCACGGTGCGGCTGCCGGAAAGCGGCCGGCCGATCGGCGGCAGCGGCGGCCAGCCGGCGGGATCGCCGGCCAGCGTGTGCTCCGTGAGGACATGGGTCTCCGTCGGTCCGTATTGGTTGCGCAGGCGGGCGCCGGGGAGGCGCCGGAACAGCTCCGCGAGGGCCGGCGTGATGCGGAGCTGCTCGCCGGCGGTGATGATCTCCCGCAGGCGCTCCGGCAGCGGCTTCTCAGCGCCGGCCGCTTCCGCGAGCTGTTGGAGTGCGACGAAGGGGACGAACAGCCGCTCGATCCGATGCCGGCGCATGATCGCGAGGAGAGCCGCCGGATCGCGGCGGTCCTCCTCGGACACCAGCACCAGGGTGCCGCCCGCGCTCCAGGTGGCGAAGATCTCCTGGAACGAGACGTCGAAGTTGAGGGAGGTGAATTGCAGCGTGCGCCACGCGCCCGGCGTGGCCGCCGTCTGCCAGGCCACCAGGTTGGCGAGGGCGCGATGGACCATCGCGACACCCTTCGGGCGCCCGGTGGAGCCGGAGGTGTAGAGCACGTACGCCAGGTTGTCAGGCCCTGCCGGCGCGAGCGGCCCCTCTTCCGCTGCGCTCCCGCGGGCAACGTCCACATCGTCGAGGAACAGGATGCGGGCAGCGGTGGCGGGGAGCCCGGCGAGCAGGCTCTCGGTGGTCACCAGCACAGCCGCGCCGGAGTCGTCCAGCATGAGGGCCCGGCGCTCGGCCGGATAGCCGGGGTCGAGCGGCACGTACGCGCCGCCGGCCTCCAGGATGGCGAGCATGGCGACCAACAGCTCCGTCGAGCGCTGGAGGCTGAGCGCCACCCGCACGTCCGGTCCCACGCCCAGCCGCCGCAGCGACCGGGCCAGCCGGCCGGCGCGCCGCATGAGCTCGCGGTAGGTCACCGCCCGGCCGTCCAGCCCCACCACGGCGACCGCATCCGGCGTGCGCGCCGCCTGGTCCGCGACGCGCTGGTGAGCCAGCCGCTCGGCCGGCGGCGCCGCCGGCGCCTCAGACATCGAGCTCCACTCCCGGAGCACCTGCGCCCTCTCCTCCGCCGGCAGGAGCGGCAGGTCGGCGAGCGCGCGGTCGGGATCGGCGGCCGCCTCGGCCAGCAACAGGCGCAGGCGGCGCTCCAGGCGCTGCGCCGTGCTGCGGTCGAAGAGATCGGTCCTGTATTCGAAGGCGCCGGAGAGGCACGTGCCCATCTCGCTCAAATCGACCAGGAGGTCGAACCGCGCCACCTCGGGATCGACGTCGAGGCGCCGCCAGGCGAAGCCCTCGGCGCTCGACTGGTCGAGGGCGGTGCTGACCAGCATCACCTGGAAGAACGGCGAGCGGGAGAGATCGCGCTGCGGCTGCAGCTCCTCCACCAGCTTTTCGAACGGCAGGTCCTGATTGTCGAAGGCCTCCTGGGCGATGATTCGAACGGCGGACAGCAGGTCCCGGAAGGTGGTGCGGCCGGCGGGGGCGGTACGCATCACCAGCGTGTTGGTGAAGAAGCCGATCAGACCCTCGGTCTCGCGCCGGTTGCGGTTCGCCACCGGCACGCCGATCGCGAAGTCCTCCTCCCCGGTATGGCGGTAGAGGAACGCCGCCAGGGCGGTGAAGAGCGCCATGAAGAGCGTCCCCCCTTCGTCGCGCCCCAGGCGCCGCAGGTCCGCCGTCAGCCGCTCCGGGATCAGCGACAGGATGCGGGCGCCGCGGTACGTCTGAGCCGCCGGACGCGGCCGGTCCGCCGGCAGATCGACCGCCGGCGGGAGACCGGCGAGGCGCTGCCGCCACCAGGCGAGCTGGCCGGCCAGGATGCCGCCCTCCATCTGCTCGCCCTGCCAGGCCGCGAAGTCGGGGTACTGGATCGGCAGCTCCGGGAGGGGGGACGGCCGCCCCGCGCCGAAGGCCTCGTAGAGCGCCACCATCTCGCGCAGGAAGAGACCGTTCGACCAGCCGTCCGAGATGATGTGGTGCATGGTGGTGAGGAGCGCGTGCTCGCCGGGCGCGAGGCGCACCAGGACCGTGCGCAGGAGCGGTCCCGTGCCGAGGTCGAACGGCGTCTGCGCCTCGGCGCGGGCGAGGCGCATCGTCTCCCGTTGCGCCTCTTCCGCCGGCAGAGCGCCGAGATCGACCAGCGGGAGCTGCCAGGGTCCCGGCGCGCCGACGGTGAGGAACGGGTCGCCGCCGTCGGCGCCGAACGAGGCGCGCAGCATGTCGTGGCGGCGGGTGATCTCCGTGAAGACGCGGGCGAGAAGCCGCGGATCGAGGGGACCCGAGAGCGCGCTCGCGGCGGGGACGTTGTAGAACGGATTGCCGGGCTCCAACTGGTCGAGGAACCACAGGCGGCGCTGGGCGAACGAGAGCGGAAGGGAGTCCCCCGGCCGTCTCTCTCGCGGCCGGATGCCCGCCCGGGGAGCGCCGCCTGCCTCGCGAGCGGCGCGCCGGCCTGCCACCTCGGCCGCCAGCTCGGCCACCGTGGGCGCCTCGAATACCGAGCGCAGCGTCAGCTCGATGCCGAACGTCTCGTTGAGCCGCGACACCAGGCGGGTGGCGAGCAGCGAGTCGCCGCCCAAATCGAAGAACCCGTCGTGGATCCCCACCCGGTCGAGGCCGAGCATCTCGCGCCACATCCAGGCCAGCGCGTTCTCCGTCTCGCTCCGCGGCTCCACGAACGGATTGGGCAGCGCGGGGCGGGCGTGCATCGGAGAGCTGCCGGCCGGCGCCGCCGGCAGCGCGGATGCAGTCGTTTTCTGTGCCGGCTCGATCCCAGGACCCATCCCCGGATCGATCCAATACCGCTGGTGCTCGAAGGGGTACGTCGGCAGCGGCACGCGGCGCCGCCGCCCGTTCCAGAGCGCGGCCCAGTCCAGCCGCACCCCCGACAGCCAGAGGCGGCCGAGCCCGGTCAGCAGGAAGGCGAGATCGTCCTGGCGGTCGGCGCTGTGGCGCATCGTCGGCACCACGACCGCGTCGCGGTCCGCCGCGGGGTGCTGCAACGCCCAGGAGGCCAGCGTCTGCCCCGGTCCCACCTCCACAAACGTCCGCCCCGGCTCGCGCCACAGCGCCGCCAGGCCGTCGCCGAAGCGCACCGTCTGCCGCAGGTGCTCGGCCCAGTAGTCGGGGCTCTGCGCCTGCGCGGCGGTGATCCACGTGCCCGTCACGTTGGAGACGAAGGGGATCTCCGGCGCCCGCAGCGATTTTCCCTGAAAAATCCCCTGAAAGAGATCGCGGAAGCGCCCGAGAATGGGCTCCATCATCCGCGAGTGGAACGCATGCGTCGTCTGCAGCCGCCGGCAGACGTGGCCTTGCGCGGTGAGCCGCCCCCCCACCTCTGCCACCGCCGCCTCCGGGCCGGCGAGGACCGAGAGCGCCGGTCCGATCACCGCCGCCACCGACAGCCCGCCGCCCTCCTGGGCCAGCGCCTTGGCCTCCGCCTCGGACACCGGCACCGCCAGCATCGCCCCCTCGGGCAGCGAGCCGATGAGCCGCGCGCGATGGGCGACCAGGCGCAACGCGTCGGGCAGCCCCATCACCCCGGCCAGGCAGGCCGCCACGTACTCGCCGATGCTGAATCCCAGGCACGCGTCCGGCTGCAGGCCCAGATCCATCAGCAGCCGGGCGAGCGCGATCTCGATCACGAACACCGCGGGCTGCGCCAGCTCCGTGCGCGCCAGGGCTTGCTCGTCCGCACCTCCATCGCGGCCGAGGAGAGCGCGGAGGTCCAAAGCGCCGCCCTCACCCCCGGCCCCTCTCCCAGCTCCCCCCTCCCCGTCCCCGGGAGAGGGGAGAAAAGCCTGTTGTTTTCCTGCTTCTTGTCTCCCCTCTCCCGGCGGGGGCGTGGGCGGGAGATGGGAGAGGGGCCGGGGGTGAGGGCGCTCCGGCCACAGCACCTCCCGCAAATCGATCCCCAGCTCCGGAACCAGCAGCTCGCAGCACTCATCCACCGCTGCCCGGAAGCGCGGCTCGGCGAGGTAGAGGCCGCGCGCCATGCCAACGTGGTGGTTGCCCAAGCCGGGGAACAGGAAAGCGAGCCGCGGCTCCCCCGCCTCCGCCCTCTCCGCCGACCCGGCGAGCAGCCGGCGCGGATCGCGCGATTCCAGAGCGGCGAGGGCGTCCTCGGCGCTGCGGCAGACGAGGGCGCGGCGGTGACGGAAGGCACGGCGGCCCACCTGCAGGGTGAAGGCGGCGTCGGCGAAATCCTCCGCGCTTATCTCCCGATGCTCGCGCAGATGGCGGACCAAGTCGTCCGTCCTTCGCTCCAGAGCGGTCTCCGTGCGCGCCGACAACGGCAGGAGCACCCAGGGCGGCGCCGCTTCGCCGGGAGCGGTCGCCGGCGCCTCCTCCAGCACGACGTGGGCGTTGACGCCGCCGATGCCGAAGGAGCTCACCCCGGCGCGGCGCGGGAGGCCGTCCCTGCGATCCCAGGGCCGCGCCTCACCGGGCACGTAAAACGGCGATCCGGCGAAATCGATCTGCGGATTGAGCCGCGTGCAGTGGAGGCTCGGCGGGATCACGCCGTGCTCGAGGGCGCAGACGGTCTTGATCAGGCTCGCCACCCCAGAGGCGGCGTCGAGGTGGCCGACGTTGGTCTTGATCGAGCCGAGGGCGCAGGTCCCAATGCGGTCCTGGAGGCCCTCGGCGGCGCGAAAGACCTCGGTGAGCGCCGCGACCTCCACCGGATCGCCGAGCGGCGTCGCCGTGCCGTGGGCCTCGACGTAGGAGATCGTGTCGCCCTTGATTCCGGCCATCGCCTGGGCCATCGCGATGACCTCCGCCTGGCCGTCCACGCCGGGCGCCGTGTACCCCATCTTGAAAGCGCCGTCGTTGTTGGTGGCGAAGCCTTTGATCACGGCGTGGATCGTGTCGCCGTCGGCGAGCGCGTCGGCCAGGCGCTTGAGCACCACCAGCCCGACTCCGCTCCCCCCCACCGTGCCGTCCGCCGCGGCGTCGAAAGCGCGGCAGACCCCGGTCGGGGACATCACGCTCTCGTGGGCCGTGTAGCCCGCAGTGGCCGGCACGGCGAGGGTCACGCCGCCGGCGAGGGCGATGTCGCACTGGTAGGCGAGCAGGCTCTGGCAGGCCAGGCAAGAGGCCACGAGCGACGTCGAGCAGGCGGTCTGCACGTTGATGCTGGGGCCGGTCAGGTTCAGCTTGAAAGCCGCCAGGGAGACCAGGAAGTCCTTGTCGTTGAAGATCCGTACCGGCAGCGGGCCGAACGAGGCGAGGATCTCGGGATGCGGGTAGAGGTTCTGCAGCAGGTAGTTGGCCATCCCCATGCCGCCGAAGATGCCGATCGAGCCGCTGTAGCTCTCCGTGTCGTACCCCGCGTCCTCCAGAGCCGCCCAGGCCGCCTCCAGGAAGAAGCGCTGCTGCGGATCCATGATCTCCGCCTCGCGCGGGCTGAACCCGAAGAAGGAGGCGTCGAACAGCTCGGTCCCCGGCATGAAGCCGGCCGCCCGCACATACCGTGGCTCGTCCAGCAAGGCCGCCCCGACCCCGGCCGCCGCCAGCTCCTCCCGGCTCCACCGCGTGATCGACTCGACCCCGTCGCGCACATTGCGCCACAGCGCGGCCACGTCGGGCGCGCCGGGGAACCGGCCGGCCATGCCGATGACTGCGATCCCCTCGGCAGGAACAGGCTCGGCGGGATGAAGCTCGTCGCTCATGAGGAACTGAAGATCCTATCGTGGCCGATGCGCGCACCGCCATTTGGTTCAGTGCCGCCAAGAGGCAGAAAGGCGCCTCTCCACCCCTGATCGCCGGAAAACGTACATGCCCGCGACCGTCATCCTGAGGACGAGCCGTGCGAGTCGGAAGGATCTGGGCGGGCGGAGTCGACGGCCTCATTGACGTGAGCTCTTGGTGTACGTAGTCTTGGGACGGTAGATTTCACCAATGAAGACCGAGATCCTCCTGGAAATGGACGCCGCCGTGGTCGAGGCTGCCCGGGCCTTGGCCGTCGAGCGCGGTATCTCGCTGCATCAGTTGCTCGGCGAAGCCCTGAAGAAACTTGTCGAGCCGAAGCCGGGTTACGACGCGGCGAAGGCGCGCGCGCTGGCCCGGCTCGAGCACGGGTACGACCTCGATTGGACACCGCCCGCCTCACGCGACGAGTTGCATGACCGATAGATGCTTCTTGGACAGCAATCTCCTGGTCTACGCGCACGACCGGGGGAGTGGAGAGAAGCATGAGCGAGCCAAAAACCTCGTCGAGCGCCTCTGGGCCGATGGTAGCGGGGTGCTGAGCACCCAGGTACTCCAGGAGTTCTATGTCAATATCTGCCGGAAGGCCAAGCGCCCACTGCCCGCCGGCGAGGCGACCCAGATCGTCAGGGATTACTTGAGCTGGGACGTGGTGGTCAATTCCGGGGAGTCCATTCTTCAGGCATTTCTTGTGGAGAGCCGTTTTCAGATCTCTTTCTGGGATGCCCTGATCGTCCAGGCCGCGACCTCGGCCGGTGTGCAAACATTGTATTCCGAGGACCTCAGCCACAATCAGGTCTACGGACTCGTGCGCGTGGTTAATCCGCTTCTCTGAGCTCGGCTCTGTCCAGCCGCTGCCGCCGCCCGACGTCCCAGCCCGGCGGCGGGATCCGACCACCTCCTCAGGCTAAAAAGCTCCTTCTGAAGAGGGGCGACTCCGGTACAATCTTCGTGTATCCCGGAACACACCATGGACGGCCCAACGGTCTTCATCAGCTACAGCCATCAGGACGAGATCTGGAAGGACCGCCTCGTCCGCCAGTTGCGCGTCCTGGAGCTGGAGGGCGCTTTCGTCCTCTGGGAAGACCGGAAGATTGCCGCGGGTGACGGCTGGCGCGCCGACATCGAGGCGGCCATGGAGTGCGCCCGGGTCGCCGTGCTTCTGGTCTCGGCCGACTTCCTGATTTCGGGGTTCATCCGCGGAACGGCAGTTCCCCATCTTCTCCAGCGCCGGGCGGCGGATGGCCTGCGGATCATTCCCCTCATCGTCCACCCCTGCCCGTGGCAGGGAGTTGACTGGTTGGCGGCAATCCAGTGCCGTCCGAAAGACGGGAGGGCGCTCTCGACGGGCCGGAAGGCCAAAGTCGAAGAGGATCTCGCCGCCCTGGCGCTAGAGATTCGAGACCTCCTGCGGAGTCCCGCTTCTTCTGGTCCCCCCTCTCCCGGGGATCGGGAGGGGGGAGCTGGGAGAGGGGCCGGGGGTGAGGGCCTCCCCGTCCTCGACATCGGCCGCCTGCCCATCCCCGGCCCGCACTTCCTCGGCCGGGAGGCGCAGCTCGCGCGGTTGGACGCGGCCTGGACCGGCCCGGCCACCCACGTCCTCACCCTGGTCGCCTTCGGAGGCGTCGGCAAGTCTGCGCTGGTCGCCCGCTGGATGGACCGCATGGCGGCCGACGGCTGGCGCGGCGCCGCGCGCGTGCTCGACTGGTCGTTCTACAGCCAGGGGATGGAAGACCGGGTCACCACCGCCGAGCCGTTCATCGACCACGCCCTCCGCTTCTTCGGCGATCCCGACCCCAAAGCCGGCTCCCTCCACGACCGCGGCGCCCGTCTCGCCGGGCTCATCCGGAAGGAGCGGACCCTGCTCGTTCTCGACGGCATCGAGCCCCTGCAATACCCACCGGGCCGGCCGGAGATCGAGGGCCGCCTCAAGGACCTCGGCCTCACCGCCCTCCTCAAGGGACTGGCCGCCGGCAACCCGGGCCTGTGCGTGGTCACCACCCGGGAACGCATCGCCGACCTCGCCGGCTTTCAGAAGACGGCGCCGCAGGTCACCCTGGACGAATTGGAGCCGGGCGCGGCCATGGCCTTGCTTCGCCAGCTCGGCGTAACAGGGCGGGAGAGCGAGCTGCGTGCCGCGGCAGAGGACTTCAAATACCACGCTCTCACCTTGACCCTCCTCGGCAACTTTCTGCGCCGAGCCCACAGCGGTGATGTCCGCAAGCGGCGAGAAATCGATCTCCACCGAGCCGACGAGAAGCAGGGCGGCCACGCCTTCCGCGTGATCGCCGCCTACGCCCGCTGGCTGGGAGAGGGTCCGGAGCTCGCGATCCTCCGTCTCCTCGGCTTTTTCGACCGGCCCGCGGAGGCCGACGCCCTGAAGGCTCTGCGCGCCGCGCCGCCGATCCCCGGGCTCACGGAGCCCCTGGTGGACCTCTCGAACGAAGATTGGCGGCTCGCCGCCACCACGCTGCGGGACCACGGCCTGCTTGCCGCGGCCGATCCGCGGGAGCCCGAGACCCTCGACGCCCATCCCTTGGTGCGCGCCTGCTTCGCAGAAGAGCTCGAGAGCCACCGCCCTAGCGCCTGGAAGGAAGGCAACCGCCGCCTTTACGAGCACTTGCGCCAGGCAGCGCCGGACCTCCCCGGCACCCTAGAAGCAATGCAGCCTCTCTACGCCGCCGTCGTCCACGGCTGCCGGGCGGGGCGGCAGCAGGAGGCGATGAACGAGGTCTACTGGCGGCGGATCCGGCGGGGGGAGGAGGCGTTCAGTTGGAAGAAGCTCGGGGCCTTCGGCTCGGAGCTAACGGCGCTGGCGGGCTTCTTCGAACGCCCTTGGTCAAAGCCCTCCTCTCGCCTTACTGCGGATTGGCAGGCGTTCGTCTTGAACGAGGCTGGCGTTACCCTGCTCGCCTTGGGCCGCCTACCGGAGGCGGTCGAGCCGATACAGGCGGGCCTGGAGGCGCGTAGCGCTCAAGAGAACTGGAAGAATGCCACGCGAGTCGCTGGAAACCTGAGCGAGCTGACCCAAACCCTGGGAGACGTAACACGCACTGTGGCGTTCTGCGAGCAGAGCGTCGAGCTGGCCGACCGTAGTGCCGATCCCTTTCAGCGGATCATCAACCGGGCAAGATGGGCTGACGCCTTGCACCAGGCAGGTCAACGGGAGGAGAGCGCGGCGGCCTTTCGCGAGGTCGAGGCGATGCAGGCGGAGGATCATCTGGAGTACCCCCGGCTCTACTCGATCTCGGGTTTTTGGTACTGCGATCTGCTGCTGGGCCGGGCGGAGCCGGAGGTCGGGGTCGGTCTGGATGGGCTCGCCGAGCTGGGCTCCCGTCCCGAGGAGGTGGAGCGGTTCCGGCATGCATGCCGGGAGGTACTGGAGCGGGCGAGGCAGACGCTGGGGTACGAGAAGCAAGGCTGGTACTCTCTCCTCGATATCGCCTTGGATCACCTCTCTCTGGGCCGCGCCCAACTCGGCCTAGCTCTGACGGAAGACCGCACCGGGCTCGCCCAAGCCGCCGAGTCCCTGGACCGGGCGATGGACGCCCTGCGGCGGGCCGGACATGAGCAATACCTGCCCCATGGCCTCCTGGCCCGTGCCACCCTCCGGCGCTTTCGTTCCGACTTCGCCGGCGCTGCTGCCGATCTCACCGAAGCCCTGGAGATCGCCGAACGCGGGCCAATGCGGCTTCACGAGTGCGACACGCACCTCGAATGGGCGCGCCTCTGCCGGGACCAGGGGGATCTGGCCGCGGCGCGGCGGCATGTGGCGCGGGCGCGGGTGCTGGTGAACGAGACCGGGTATGGGCGGCGGGAGCGGGAGGTGGGATGGCTGGAGAGGGAACTCAGGTAGAGGGGGGTGTGGGCCTCCCGATCCCAGGGATGAATCCCTGGGCTGGATGCCCTTGTCCCTACGGGACGGCCGACGGCCGGGGGAAATGCTCGCACGGGCTGCCTGGGTCCTCGGCGGAACAGGGGCGCGGGAAGACCGAGCGGGTGATGGGGGGCATGAGATCTGTTGGGCGATAACATCGAACTCCTCGGCCAAGGAACGGTTCGGGGAGGAAGCACGTTCGCACTCTTCTGACCTGGAATCGAAGGTTCGCGCTGCGCCATTCTCACGAGCAGATCTTCGTTCTCACAGGGCAGAGACCGTCCCTCACAGGGCGGACACTATCCCTCACAGGGCGATCGCCGTCCCTCGCAGGGCGATGGCTATCCCTCACGGGGCGATGACCATCCCTTACAGGGCAGTGGTCGCCCTGCAAGGGATGATGACTGTCCCTCACGGGGCGGCCGGTATCCCTCACAGGGCGGTGACTATCCCTCGGAGGGCAGCCGCCGTCCCTCACAGGGCGATCGCTGCCCTATGAGTTGGCGCTTTCCGTCCGCCTGTACGGAAGTCCATCGCGGGCGGCCCAGGGGCCCGCGTGAAAAGGGGGGATGGTTCAAAACTGGGCCGCGACGCCGGCCTGCTTGAGGACGGCATTGGCGGTGTGGCGCGACTTGATGTGGCCATCGACGACGAAGCGTCGCTGCGTGATGGGGCTGAACCAGATCTCGTGGTCACCCTTACCCTGGCGTTCGCGTCGACAGCCGTTGGCTGCCAGCAGCTTCTTGACCTGTGGAGTGAAGGACGAGGGCATTCACGATGCCATCTTGACCAGCTCTTGGCGATGGCTCGTCAGCTCGAAAGAGATCGCCGTGCCGGAGGGAAGCACCTCATTGGCCTCCAACAACTCGGGCACGATCACGCGGAGCTTCTGCATGAGCGCCTCGATAGTCTCGGCTTCCGTCGCCAAGCCTGGCACGTCCTCGCTGGTCGCGACCCAGACACCCACTTCAGAGTCCCAGTCCGCCTGAACGTGGTAGGTGCTCGCATCCATGGCGCAGCAGAGTATAGCAGTCTACTTGTGGCCTCTGGGGCGACCACGCTATTCGTTGCTCGCAGCCGCCCGCCGCTCCTCCCACTCCTCGCGCACCAGCGACCACAGCTCGATATCCGTGCTCCTCCCTTGGAGGAACGCTGCCCGGCGCATCACGCCTTCGCGTTGGAAGCCGCATTTCTCGACCACGCGCCGGGAGGCGGCGTTCTCCGGCACCATGGCGGCCTGGAGGCGGGCGATCTTCTTCGCCGTGAAGAGCCAGTCGATCAGCAGGCTCACCGCCTCGGTGGCGATCCCCCGCCCGCGCCGGACGGGCTCGAAGATGACATAGGCCAGCTCGTAGCCGTCGACGTAGTGGGCGGGCCGGAAGTAGCCCACCGTGCCGAGGATGCGGTCTTCGCCGTCGACGATGAGGAGGCGGCCGATCTCGTCGGTCAGGAAGCCGGTGTCCTGGTATTGCTTGCGGAGCGCGGATTCGGCGAGCAGCCGGTGGGGCACGAGCTCCCCCTTGCGGGTCAGATCGTTCTCCAGGTCCAGGAGCGCCTCCAGATCGCTCTCGCGGATCACGCGCAGGATGATGGCTCGGCCTCGGATCATGGCGCCTCCCTCGTCAACCCTGATTCTCTCACCGCCGGACCTCCCGCAGCTCGCGGAAGAAGGCGCGCAGATCCTCCGCCAGGAGCTGCGGCTCTTCCAGAGCGGCGAAGTGGGCGCCGCGCGGCATCGCAGTCCAGCGCCGCACGTCGTAGCAGCGCTCGATCCACTCCCGCGGCGGGAAGGGGCTCTCCCCCGGGAAGCGCGCGACGCCCGTGGGGACCCGGACGCGGTCGTCGGGTCCGAGATGCAGCGGGGCTTTGCGGGTCTCGAAGTAGAGGCGGGCGGCGGAGTGAACGGTCTCGGTGACCCAGTAGAGGGTGACGTTGGCGAGCAGCCAGTCCATCCCGTAGCGCCCGGCGGCGTCGCCACCGCAGTCTCCCCAGTCGCGAAACTTCTCCACGATCCAGGCGGCGAGACCGGCCGGCGAGTCGTTGAGACCGTAGGCCAGAGTCTGCGGCTCGTTGCGCTGCACGTGGGAGTACGCGCCCTCGCTCTGCGACCAGAGGTCGGCGTCCGCCAGGAACTGCTTCTCCGCCGGGGAGAGCTCGCGGGTTCCCTCCCCGAGCGGGGGACGAAGGGAGCTGGGGATGTAATTGAGATGGATGCCGGCGAGCCCCGGAGGCGCGGCGAGACCCATGCCGGTGGTGACGCTGGCGCCCCAGTCGCCGCCGTGGGCGCCGTAGCGTTCGTACCCCAGCTCCTCCAGCAGCCGGACCCACAGCCCGCCGATGCGGAAGGCGTTCATTCCCGGCCGGTCCGGGCGATCGGAGAATCCGTAGCCCGGCAGCGAGGGGACGATGACGTCGAAGGCGTCCGCCGGATCGCCGCCGTGCGCTCCCGGATCGGTGAGCAGGGGGATCAGCCCCAGCATCTCGAGGAAGGAGCCGGGCCAGCCGTGGGTCAGGATCAGCGGAAACGGCCGCGGACCGCGCCCTCGCTCATGGATGAAGTGGATGCCGAGACCGTCGCTCTCCCAGCGGAAGTGCCGCAGCTCTCCAAGGCGCTCCTCCCACCGCCGCCAGTCGAACGAGCGGCGCCAGAACCCGACCAGCTCTCTCATGAACGCGAGGTCGGCGCCGTACTCCCATCCCGTGCCCGGGATCTCGTCCGGCCAACGGGTCTGGTCCAGGCGCCGGTGCAGGTCGTCCAGGACGCCCTGGGGAATGCGGATGGCGAACGGTTGGACGCTCATGGCCTCAACGGTACACTGTCCCGGGCATTCTGGTGCGCCGCTTGCACGCCGGTTCGGCCCGGGAGCTGTTCGAGGTGACATGATGGCACGAGGGGTCTCTCTCCTTTTTTCTCTCCTGATGCTGGCCTCGCTCGCGGCGGGCGCGCAACCGGCCGCAACGCCACCGGCCCAGGAGCCTGCTCCGGTCGCGCCGACGGCGCCGGCCCCTCCCGCCATTCCGGGCGCCACGATCATGCAGTTCGTGCAGTTCGGCGACGTGCCGGTCTTCCGTCCCGCGGGCGATCCCTCGCAGGTGGTCCTCCTGCTCTCCGGCGCGCAGGGAGTGGGGGCGCAGGAGGCGGAGGTCGGCAACGCCCTGGCCGCCCTCGGCGCGCTGGTCTTCGCGGTCGACGTCCCGCGCTACGTCGAGACCGTGGAGAAGAGCAAAGAGGAGTGCCTCTATCCCGGCGCCGAGCTGCGCGAGCTGAGCCAGAATGGCCAGGCGCGGAACAACCTGTCGTCCTACCACACGCCCATTCTGGTGGGCCTCGGCGCGGGCGGCACCTTCGCTTTCGTCAGCCTCGCGCAGGCGCCGCGCGGCAATTTCGCAGGCGCCGTCAGCATCGGGTTCTGCCCGCTTCTCCTGGCGGGACAGGGCAAGGAGCTCTGTCACTCGAATGGGGTGCGCTGGGATCGGAGCTGGGCCGGCCCGGGCCTCCGGCTGCTCCCCGATCGCCGGCTCGAAGAGCGATGGATCGTCCTCGACACCTCCACCCCGCCGGCGGGATGCCCGGCGGTGGCGGCGCCGGACATCGTGCCGGCCATGCGGACGGCGTCCCGCATCCCGCTGCCGGCCGGAGCCTCGCCGGAGGCGGCGCAGGGGGCCTGGAAGGCCGCGCTGCCGCAGGCGCTCGCCGACGTCGTCCAGCGCTTCAAGGAATCCGAGGCGTCGCGCAAAGCCCGCCTCGGCGACCTCGCGGACCTGCCCGTGGTCGAGGTTCCCGCCGAGGCGCCGGAGGTGGATGCCCTGGCCATCGACCTCACCGGTTCGGGCGGCTACGAGGGCCTCGACATCGAGCTCGGCAAGGCCCTGGCCGCGCAGGGCGTCCCCCTGGTGGCGATCTCCTCGCTCGACTACTTCTGGACGGACCGCGATGCCGACGGCGCGGCCCGCGACCTCGCCCGCATCCTCGACCACTATCTGAAGGCGTGGCACAAGAAGAAGGCCATCTTGATCGGCTATTCGCAGGGCGCCGACATCATCCCGTTCATGGTCAACCGCCTGCCGGAAGAGCTGCGGTCGCGGATCGGCGCCATCGGCCTGATCGGTCCCGACGAGACGGCGGAGCTCGACAACGGCCTGGGCAGCTACTCGCTGGGCCGGCCGGCGCCGCCGCCTCTGCCGGTGGGACCCGAGATCGAGCGCGTCAAGGACCAGAAGCTGGTGTGCGTCTACGGCGAAAAGGAGCGGCGCTCGCTCTGCCCGCGGCTCGACCCGAAGCTCGGCGTCGAGCTGATGGCCGTGCCCAGCGGTCATGCCTTCCAGGGGGAAGCCTCGCTGATGATCGCCCGCGTCCTCAAGGCGGGCGGCCTCGCCGTCCGCGCGGTGGCCCCGAAGCGGGACGACGAGGAATCCGCAGCGCCCGTCCGCCAACCCACCCATCCCCAGAAGCCGGCGTCCAGGTGACCCGGATGGCACGCCGATTTCTTCTGCTTTCGTCTTTCCTGATCCTGTCCGTCCTCGTGGCCTTCGCCGCACCGCGGAAGAAACCGGCGGCAGCAGCGGAGAAGAAGGCTGCCGCGCCGGCGGTGACGCCCCAGCCCGCCGCGGCGCCGCCGCCGGGCTCGTCCATCATGCAGTTCGACCAGTTCGGTCCCGTCCCTGTCTTTCGCCCGGCAGGCGAGCCGTCGCAAGTGGTGATCCTCCTTTCCGGAGACCAGGGGATCGGCGAGCGGGAGACCGCGATGGCCGCCAGCCTCGCCGGAGCCGGCGCGCTGGTGTTCGCGTTCGACGTGCCCCGGTACGTGGAGACCGCCACCCGGAACAAGGCGAGGTGCCTCTTTCCTGCCACCGAGATCCACCAACTGGGACAGAACGGCCAGGCGCGCTCCAACCTCGCGTCCTACCACCCTCCGCTCCTGGTCGGCGTCGGTTCCGGCGGCACCTTTGCGTTCGCCACGCTCGCGCAGGCGGCGCCCGGCACCTGGGCCGGCGCGGTGAGCCTCGGCTACTGCCCGATCCTCGCCATCCGCAAGCGGCTCTGCCCGGCCACCGGACTGCGCCTGGACGACGACTGGCCCGGTCCCGGCTTCCGCCTCCTCCCCGACCGCGAGCTCGTCGAGCCGTGGATCGTCCTCGATCCGCCGCCCATGCCCGAATGTCCCGCCGCCAGCGCGCCGGACATCGTCGCTGCGATGCCAACCGCCTCGCGGGTGCCGCTGCCGGCGGGGCTCTCCCCGGAAGCGGCGCAGAGCGCCTGGAAGACCCAGCTTCCCCAGGCTGTCGCGGACATCGCCCGGCATCAGAAGGAGGCGGAGGCGGCGCGGCAGGCACGCCTGGGGGAGATCGCGGATCTGCCGCTCCTCGAAGTGCCAGCCACGGCTCCCGAGGTGGACGCTTTCGCGGTGGACCTGACGGGCTCGGGAGGCTACGAGGGGCTCGACGTCGACCTCGGCCGGGCGCTGGCGGCGCAGGGCGTGCCCCTGGTGGCCCTCTCCTCGCTGGAGTACTTCTGGGTCAACCGCGATCCCGCCGGCATGTCGCGCGACCTCGGCCGCATCCTCGACCACTATCTGCAAGCGTGGCACAAGAAGAAGGCGATCCTCGTCGGCTACTCGCAGGGCGCCGACATCATCCCGTTCATGGTCAACCGCCTGCCGGCGGCTCAACGCAGCCGGATCGCCGCCATCGGCCTGATCGGTCCGGACGCCAAGGCGGAGCTCGACATGGGCCTCGCCGGCTTCATGACCAACCGGACGGCGGCGCCGCCGCTGCCGGTGGCGCCGGAGATCGCCCGTCTCACCGGCTTCAAGGTGGTCTGCGTCTACGGCAAGCGGGAAAAATACTCGATCTGCCCCAGCCTCGATCCCAAGCTCGGCGTCGACCTGTTCACCGTCGGAGGCGGCCACGCGTTCCAGGGGGACGCCCCGGCGATGGTCGAGCGGCTCCTGCGGGCGGGCGGTCTTCCGGTGCGGGAGCCAGTACCAGCACCTCCTTAGCCTCCTTCTCGATCCTCTCGCGGCTGAACAGGAAAGGGAAGTAGCGCCCCTCGGCCCACAGCGGCAGCAGGTCGCCGTAGTGAGGGCTGCCGGGCTGGCCGGACTGCCCGGGGACGCTGGTCCCCACCGAACGGTCCCAGTCGCCCGGGTCCAGGATCTCGCGGAAGGAGGCGCCGTGGCTCGCCACGAAGCCTGCTCCCGCCGCCGCCATCACCGTATTGCCGTCGCCGGAGCGTTCCACCGGCGGCAGGTCGAGGACGGCTTGGCGGGCGGCGTCCGTGGCCAGCGAATGGTGGAAGGGCGTCGCGTGCAGGGCTCCCCAGCGCCAGGAGGCGGGATCGGGCCCCAGCTTCTTGCGCGCCTCCTCCACCGCCTCGCCGAGCGCCTGGAAGAGCGCCGCGTCGCGGGCTGTCCTCCCCGCCTCCCCGTCCCCGAACCAGCGCGGGCTCGCCGTCTCCAGGACTGCGAGCGTCTTCTCCGCCGAAATGAAGCCGGCGACCAGCTTCCAGGCGGCGTCCGGCAGCTTGGATTTGAAGACGGCCGCCGGCAGCTTGGTCAGCCAGATCTCGTAGAGGGCGGCCGGGGAGGAGTCGCGGCCGATGATGCCGTCCCACTGGGTGAGCCTTGCGGCCCATGGACGCAACGCATCGCCGTCCGGCTTCCCCGGCCGCGCCGCCGTGAGGAGGCGGATCAAGCGGCGGGCCGGGAGCGACACCACGTCGTATTGCATCCGCTCGAAGTCGTCGACGGTGAATTTGCGACCGGGCTGACCGAGTTGCTCGATGATCCTCTGGAAGCGAAACGGCGGCGCCCATTCATAGCCCAGCTCTTTGCCGTAGCCGGGGGGCATGACGTTGTGGTTCGCCGTGGCGATGAAATGGGAAGGCGGATTGAAGGAGCGTGGCAGGTCGGACAGGGGGAGGAACCCCCGCCACTCGAAGCGGCCGTCGCCGGGGACCGGCAGCAAGCCGGCCCACCCGCGACGCACCGGGGCGAGGCCGGCCGCCTGCCAGCCGATGTTGCCGTCGACGTCGGCGTAGACGAGGTTCTCGGAAGGCACCTTCCAGCGCTCCAGGGCGCGCAGGAAATCCGGCCAGCTCCGCGCCCGGTCGAGCGACAGGGAGGCGAGATAGCCTGCCGTCCCCGGCTCGCTCCCCACCCAGCGCAGCGCGTAGGCGCGATGGCGGGCGGGATCCTCGTGGAGCACCGGGCCATGGGCGGTGAATTTGAGCTCCACCTCCACCGGCTCAGCGCCTTTGACCAGGATGCGCTCGCGCTCGACGCGCATGGGCACCCAGCGATCGTTCCACCGCACCTCATTCGGGTTCGCCGGATTGGTCTCCTCGACGTACAGATCCTGCTGGTCGATGCCGACGATCGTGAAGCCGAAAGCGACGCGGTCGTTGTGGCCGGCGGCGACGCCGGGCAGGGCCGGCTCGCCGGCGCCGATCACGTTCCAGCCCGGAGCGACCAGGTGGACCATCCAGCGCAGGCTGGGGAGCTGGATGGCGCGGTGTGGATCGTTGGCGAGGAGCGGCTTGCCGGTTGCGGAGAGAGCGCCGTCCACCACCCAGTTGTTGCTCCCCTGCAGCGGCTCGAAGCTGACCGGCGCGCCGGCGGCGAGAGCGCCTCTGATGACGGACTCGTCGATCCCCGCGAGGTCGAGGCCGGGGGGGATTGCGATCTTCTTGGGCGGATCGGTGGCGATCAGCTCGTCGACCAGCTCGGGGCCGATCTCGCGGGCGAGCTTGGCGCGGAACACTTCTAGAGTCGCGTTGCCGGTCATCCCCCAACCGGCCATCCGGGTGAGGCAGACCTCGGGCGTCCATGGCTCGGGCGCGAAGCCGGCCAGGCGGAATTCCAGGGGCAGGCGATCCCGGCTCGCCGCGATGAACGCGTTGACCCCGCGCACGAAGGCCGCGACGATCTCCCGGGCGTCCGGCGCGTAGCTCGCGTATTCGGCCTGCATGTCGCCGCGGTAGCGCAGCAGCCGGGCGAAGCGGTCGCGCTCCACCGCGCCCTTGCCGACGATCTCCGCCAGCCGCCCCTCGCCGGTCCGCCTCCAGACCTCCATCTGAAACAGCCGGTCCTGCGCCGCCACGAACCCCTGGGCGAAGAACAGGTCGTCCTGCGTCTCCGCGAAAATGTGCGGGATCCCCCAGGCATCCCGCAGCACGCGGACCGGCCGCGACAGGCCGCTCAGGCGGAGCGTCCCGGAGGTCTGGGCCAGAGCCGCCCGGGCCTCCGCCGCGAGATCCGGCTCCTGTCCGGGACGGGCCGGGGCCGGCTGTTGGAGAGCCAGCGAGACAAGAAGGATGGGGACGAGGATCGCCGAACGTCTCAAGGAGCCTCCCGTTCAGTGCGCGACAGGTGCGCAAGTAGCGGCGTCTATGGAGACAGACGATAAGATCCTCGCATGATTCCGTTGAGAGTCGCGACTGGCACCCTGGCGGCCGTTCTTGCGTTGCTCCTCGCCGGATGCAATCGCAGGGCCGACGCCCCCCTGCCGGCGACCGTTGCCGCGACCCCCGCACACCCGGCGGCTTCCTCCCGCCCTGCTGAGGAATCTCCACGCGCCGAGGGGTGGACCGGCGTCATCGTCGCCAGGGAGTCCGTGGACGTCACCTCGGACACTCCGGGACGGCTGGCAGCCATCCATGTCAAGGTCGGCGATCAGGTGCAGCGGGGGGACCGGATCGCCTCCCTGGACACGCGGTTGGTGGCGCAGGATCTGGAGATGGCCCGCTCGGCCCTGCGTGGAGCGGAGGCCGACGCCGGCCGCGCCGCGGCCGAGGCAGCGGAAGCGAAGCAGCGGAACGACCGCCGCATCGCCAATCCCGACTTCTTCTCCAAGGAGGACATCGCCACCGCCGGCCTGCAGGCGAAGACCACGGCGTCGGCTCTGGAGTCGGCGCAGGCGCGGGTGAGCGAGCAGCGCGCCCGGGTGGTCCAGCTCGAGGCTTCCCTGGGGCGCAACGACATCCGCGCTCCTTTCGCCGGGCGGGTCGCCGAGCGCTTCGTCGACGCCGGGAGCGTGGTGAGCCCCGGCACGCCCATCGTCCGCCTGATCAGCGGCGGCGACCTCCTGGTGCGGGCCGCCGTGCCTCCCGAGGAGGCCCGCACTCTGGCCGTGGGTGGCCCGGTCACCGTCCATGTCCGCGCCCAGGGGCTCGCCGTCGCTGCCCGCATCGAGCGCATCGCCCCCGAGATCGACGCCGCCTCGCAGATGATCTTCATCGAAGCGCGCCTCGAGCCGCCAGCCGGCGCCGCCTCCCACCTCCAGACGGGGCTGGTGGTGGAGGTCACGGGCGGCCGGGTATAGTCGCGCCCCGATGGCAGACCTGCTCGGCGACGTCCGGCACGCCGCGCGCCGGGCGCTCCGGAATCCCGGCTTCACCGCGGCCGCCGTGCTCACCCTGGGACTGGGGGTCGGCGCGGCCGTGGTCATCTTCGCCATGGTCGACGCTGTCCTCCTCCGCCCGTTCCCCTTCCGCGAGCAGGATCGCCTGGTCACCGTCTGGGGAGAAATGAAGGAGCGGGTCGATCCGCTGGCCGCGCTACGCGTGGAGTGAGTCAGCAGTTGTCCTTGGGCGGGTCTTCCCCCGACAGCGCGTCACGCCGCTGGAAGCGCCGGTGGACGGCGAGCTCGAAGGGTCCGCCGAAGATCAGGATGAGGAGGGTGAGGCCGAGGGTCATCACAGCGGTGATCCAGAACCCGACGCCGCAAGCGATGCCGAGGCAGGCCGAGAGCCAGATCGAGGCGGCGGTGGTGAGACCGTGCACGCTGAGCTTGAGGTCGTCGCGCAGGATCACGCCGGCGCCCAGGAATCCGATGCCGGTGATGATGCCCTGGATGGTGCGCGACACCGCGGCGTAGTCCGCCTTGCCGCCGAGCCAGGAGAGCTGGACGCCGGTAATGGTGAGAAGCGCGGCGCCGAGCGCCACCAGACCGTGGGTGCGCACGCCGGCCGGCTTGCCGTGCAGCTCGCGGTTGAGGCCGAGGATGCAGCCGATCAGCATCGCCACGGTCAGCCGGGCGAGGATCTCCAACATGCCACCGACGTGCTGGATGGTAGGGTCCATGGCCGCTCCTCTGCCGTCATTCTACAGCCGCGCCGCCTTGCGCTATAAATCTCCCTGCCGAGCGAGGCGCCTTGATGCAGGTCCTCGAGATGGTCCGCAAGCGTGAGGGAAGTGACGAGCTCTCCTCCTTCGATTTGAGGCGAGCCGCCTACAGCGCCGTGGTCGACGAGATCAGGCGATTGCGCAGGCTCGCTGCCCGGTCACCTGGGCGTCCTTGACACCCGGCGAGAGCGCTCACTATGCTGCGGCCTCGCGTCGTCGGGAACACCGCGAGCCGGCCGCGCCTCCTGCGCCTTTCCCTCCCACGAGATCCATGAGCTCTGCCGCAACATCCGCCGTCGTCGACCTCCACTTCGAGCGCTCCATCCTCGCCAACGGCCTGCGCGTGGTCCTGCACCGCGACACCGCTCTGCCGCTCGTGGCGGTGAACCTCTGGTACCACGTCGGCTCCAAGAACGAACGGCCGGGCCGCACCGGCTTCGCCCACCTCTTCGAGCACATGCTCTTCCAGGGCAGCCAGCATATCCCGACCCACGATCATTTCCGCCGCGTCCAGGAGGTCGGCGGCGTCGCCAACGGCTCGACCTGGTACGACCGCACGAACTACTACGAGACCCTGCCCTCCCATGTCCTCGAGCTCGGTCTGTGGCTGGAATCGGACCGCATGGGTTTCCTCCTGCCGGCCATCACCCAGGAGAACCTCGAAACCCAGCGTGACGTGGTGATGAACGAGCGCCGGCAACGGGTGGACAACCAGCCCTACGGCCGGGCGGGCGAGCGCGTCCACGAGCTCCTCTACCCGCCAGACCACCCCTATCACTGGCCGGTCATCGGCTACATGGACGATATCGCCGCCGCCACCCTGGAGGAGGTGCGGAGCTTCTTCTCCACCTATTACACGCCGAACAACGCCGTGCTGACGCTGGCCGGCGATTTCGCTCCCGACGACGCGCTGCGCAAGGTGGAAACGTGGTTCGGCGAGATCCCTGCCGGGCCGCCGGTCCCTCCCGTCGACGCCCCCTTGCCTCCCCTCGGAGGCGAGCGGCGCGATGTCCTGGAGGGCGACGTCCAACTGCCGCGTGTCTATTTGGCCTTCCGGGGGCCGGCCTACGGCCATCGCCTGTGGTACGCCGCCGATCTGCTCGCCGCGGTCCTGAGCGGCGGCAAGTCGAGCCGGCTCTATCAGGACCTGGTCTACGACCGGCAGATCGCCCAGGAGGTCGGGGCCTACATCAGTCCCTATGAAAAGGTGGCGACGTTCATGATCATCGCCACGGCCCGCCCTGGGGTGAGCCCGGAAGCATTGGAGCGCGCGATCGGCGAGCACCTGGAGCGGGCAGCCTCGTCCCCGCCCGCCCCCGCCGACCTCGAACGGGCCCGCAACCGCATGCTGAGCGAGCACTTCGGCGCCATCCAGAGGCTGGAGAACCGCGCCGATCTGTTCTCCCAGCACACCACCTATTTCGACGATCCCGGCGGAGTCGCCAGGGAGGCGGAGCACTATCAGGACATCGAGCCCGGCGAGCTGACGGAGTACGCGAGCAATGCGTTTGCGCCGTCGGAAAGGGTGTCGGTGTGGGTCGTGCCGCGAGGCAAGCCGCAGGGGACGAGCTGATGCCGGCCGCGCTCCTCGACCGTTCAACGCCTCCCCCGGCAGGCCGGATCCGGCCCTTCCACTTCCCTCCCTTTCTGCGCCGGAGGCTGCCCAACGGCCTGGAGGTGTTGGCAGCCCGCCAGGCGGGCGTCCCCCTGGTGAGCCTGGACCTGGTCGTCCCGGCCGGCGGGCAGCACGATCCCGCGGGCCGGGCCGGCCTCGCGACCCTCACCGCGTCGGTGATCGACGAAGGAACGCGGCGGCGGAGCGCCATGGAGATCGCCGCGGACGTGGAGCGGCTGGGCGGCTACCTGGCCACCGGCGCGGACTGGGACGAGGGCTACCTGGGCACCGGTCTCCTGGCGCGCGACTGGCAGGCCGGCGTCGAGCTGCTGGCCGAGGTGCTGGGCGAGCCGACCTTCCCGGAGGAGGAGATCGAGCGCCTGCGCAGGCAGCGGTCAGGGGAGATCGTGCGGCGCAGCCAGGATCCCTCCACCTTGGCGGACGAAAAGCTGAGCCAGGTGATCTATCAGGGGACGCCTTACGCCAATCCGCTGATCGGCACGGCGGAGACCGTCGAGCTCCTGGACCGGGAGTCGCTGGTGGGCTTCTACCGGCGCCACTACACGCTGCGCGGCGCCGCCCTGATCGCCGTCGGGGACCTCGACCCCGAGGAGATCCTGGGCGCCGCCGAAGCCGCGTTCGGCGGCGGCGACGCCGCTGCCCCGGCAGCCCCGGAGATCGTCCCTGCTCCGCTCGACGGGATCTCGATTCACGTGGTGGACCGCTCCGGCGCCAGTCAGACCGAGCTGCGTCTCGGCCATGCGGGCGTGTCGCGCCGCGATCCCGATTACATCCCCGCGGTCGTCCTCAACAGCCTTTTCGGAGGGAAGTTCACCAGCCGCATCAACCTGAGCCTGCGCGAGCGTCATGGCTACACCTACGGTGCCTCCAGCCGCTTCGTGGCGCGCCTGCAGCCCGGCCCGTTCATCGTCGACGCGGCCGTGTCGACCGCGGCAGCCGGCGCCGCCGCCCGCGAGGTGCTCGCCGAGCTGCGGCGCATCCGCGAGGACTTGGTGGACGAGGCGGAAATGGAGGAGACGCGCAGCTACATCCTGGGCGTCTTTCCCTACACCTTCCAGACCATCGGCGACTTCGCCAAGCGCCTCGAGACGCTCGCCCTGTACGGCCTGCCGAACGACTATTACGACACCTACCAGGAGCGCCTGGCCGCCATGCGGCGTGAGGAAATCCTGGAGACGGCGCGCCGGCACCTCCACCCCGAGCGCATCGCGGTGGTCGCGGTCGGCCCCGCGGACACCTTGGTGCCGCAATTCGAAGGCTTGGGAACGGTGACGGTCTGGCCGCGCCAGGGGGCTTGAGGCCGCCTAGTGGAGCTCCACCAGGGGCACCTTCGAAGCGGGGAGCCGGATCTGGAGGACACGGTTGGCGCCCCCGGGAAAGTTGCCCTTGACCGGGGTCATAAGGGCGGCCTTGCCAGGCGGCGTGACGTAGACCTTGACCTCGATCTCGGAATTCGCGGCCGGCACCTGGACGGTCGCCTCGAGGTTGCCGCCGCCGCGCTTGCGGCGCAGAAAGCCACCGCCCTCGGGAAGAGAGCCGTGCCAGATCGTCTGCGACCCGAGCAGAACCATGACGCTCGCCCCTGCCAGCTCGGAAACGAAGCTGATGTGGAGCGTCGCCACTTGAGAAACCGGCTCGGGTTGGCGCGCCTCCGTGCCGGCCGGCGTCGGTGCGGCTGGCGGCAGCGAGGCTACGACCTCCGGCTGACCTTTCTTCGGCGTCCGCACCGGCGCCGTAGCGCGGGCGCGCCCCGTCTGGGCAGAGGCCAGGATCTGCTGGGCATTGGAGTCGGCAGGGTCGAGGGCGAGCGCGGCATTGGCGGCAGCGATGGCATCATCCCACCGCCGGGCGTCCATCGCCTGCTGCGCCTCCAGAAGATGAGCGGCCTTCTCCTGCTCGACCCCGACGAGGAGGCCGGCCTCGCGGGCCTTCCTTTCCGCGGCCTCGCGCAGCCCGTGGATCTTTGGATTGGGAGCCAGCCGCTCAGCCTCGCCATAGGCGGCGACGGCGCCGGCCGGGTTGCCGGCGCGCAGCAGCTGCGATCCCAGATGCAACAAGGTGACGACGCGCGAGTGGTCGGCGTCCTCCTTGGCGTCCCGTCCCTTTGCCGGAGCTGTCCAGGCCAGACCCAGGAGCAGGCCGGCACCGAGGAGGAGCATCAGAAGGGCCGTGGCGCCTCCCGCGATGGCGACGCGACGCGGCGAAACCAGAGGACCGGAGCGGGGCGGCCTGAGCGGCTGCGGAGGCTTCGGCACGGGGAGCGGCGGCGGCGTGAGAGCTCCGGTCACGTCTCCCGCGGCGGCGGGCGCGGGAGGCAATGTGGGAGGCGGCACCAGCACCGGCGCCATCAGAGACACGCTCTGCGTCTCGTTGAGATCCGCCCTGGCGAGGAGCGCCCCCGCCACCCGCCGCAGATCGTCCACCATCTCCTTCGCCCGCTGGTAGCGGCGCGCCGGCTCCTTTTCGAGCGCGCGGCCGAGGATGGGCTCGATGCCGGCCGGCATCTCGCGGATGTGCTCCCGCGGCGGCGTGAAGTGGTCGTAGACGATGCGGTGGCTGACCACCGTCAGGTTCTCGCCCTGGAACGGCTTGTGCCGGGTGAGCATCTCGTAGAGGACCACGCCGAGGGCGAAGAGGTCCGCCCGGTGATCGATCTCCTTGCCCTGGATCTGTTCCGGCGACATGTAGTTGGGCGTCCCCAGGAGCTGCCCCTCCTGGGTGAGGTTCGAGGTGTCGAGCCGGGCGATCCCGAAGTCGGTGATCTTGACCCGGTTGTCCGCCGTGATCAGGATGTTGGCCGGCTTGACGTCGCGGTGGATGACGCGGTGGGAATGGGCGTAATCGAGGGCGTCGGCGACCTGCGCGATGACGTCCACGACAAAGGAGAGCGCCAGCGGCTGATCTCCCTGCAGGAGCGCCTTGAGGTTGGTCCCTCGCACGTATTCCATGGCGATGAACGCCAGCCCTTCCTCGCTCTCCTCCACGACGTCGTGAATGGTCACGATGTTGGGATGGCTGAGGATGCCGGCGCTCTGTGCCTCGCGGATGAAGCGGGCGCGGAACTGGTCGAGCTCCTGGTCGCGGACCGAGTAGCCGATGCGAAAGGTCTTGAGCGCCACCAGCCGGCCGATCAGGGGGTCGCGCGCGAGGTAGACCACGCCCATGGCGCCCTTGCCGATCTCGTCGACAATCTCGTAGCGGCCGAGTTTGGTCGGTGTCAGAGGCAACATGGGGAATCGCGGAGATTCTAGGCCCCAGCCCTCCCCCGAGTCAAACCGGCGGCGGGCGGCGAGAACGGATAAATGCTGGCCGATGCGAGCTTTAGGCGGTCCGCGGACCGGGGGTGGCGCGCATCCCGTGTGGTATATTGTCGCGCCTTGACCCATGTCCCTTGAAGGAGGCTTGAACGATGCAGGTGGACAGCCCGGACAAGATCCGCAACATCGCTGTGGCAGGGCACAACGACACCGGCAAGACCACTCTGGTGAGTGCCCTCTTGTACACCGGCGGAGTCACCACGCGGTTCCTCCGGGTGGAGGATGGGAACACCATCACCGATTTCGACCACGAAGAGACCGAGCGCGGCATCTCGATCGGGCTCGCCCCCTGCTTCGTGGCCTGGCAGCAGCACAAGATCAACCTCATCGACTGCCCCGGATACGGCATCTTTCTCACCGAGGCCAAGGCTGGGATGCGTGCCGCCGACTCGGTCCTGATGTGCGTCAACGGCGTCGCGGGGGTGGAGGTCAACACCGAGCGCGTGTGGAGCTTCGCGGACGAAATGGGCCTGCCGGTCATGATCCACCTGACCAAGATGGATCGCGAACGGGCGGATTTCGACCGTGCTCTCGCCGGAGTGCACAAGCGCTTCGGCCGCATGGTGCTGCCCATCCAGGTCCCGATCGGCAGCGAGGCCGGCTTCGAAGGGCTCGTCGACCTGGTGCAGGAGAAGGCCTGGCGCTTCACCCGCGACGGCAATGGCAAGGCGGAGCCGACAGCGATTCCGGCCGCTCTCGCCGACCGCGTCGCCGAGCTCCGCGGCCAGCTCGTCGAAGCCGTGGCCGAGACCGACGACAAGCTGATGGAGGGCTTCTTCGAGACCGGCAACCTGGCGCAGGAGGACCTCGAGACGGGCCTGCGCCGAGCGGTCTCCCGCCGCCAGATCTTCCCGCTGACCGTCTCCTCCGGCGCCCACGGCATCGGCTCGAGCGCCCTCCTCGACAGCCTGCTCGCCGTGCTCCCCTCCCCGGCGGAGCGTTCCCCGTTCCCGGCGCGCAATCTCGGCGGCGAAGAGAGCACGGCGGCCGCCGATCCCGCCGGACCGCCCGCCGCTCTGGTCTTCAAGACGCTGTCCGATCCGTTCACCGGCAAGATCTCGATCCTGCGCGTCGTCTCCGGCACGCTCGCCTCCGACTCGACGGTCTACAACCCCCGCGTCGAGGAGCCCGAGCGGCTCGGGCACCTCCTGGAGCTCGAGGGCAAGCAGGGGACACACGTCCAGAAGCTCATCGCCGGCGACATCGGCGGCGTCGCCAAGCTCAAGGTGACGGTGACCGGCGACACTCTGTGCTCCAAAGAGCGCCCGCTCAAGCTCGCCTGGGTCGCCGTCCCCGAGCCGGCGATGGCGTTCGCCGTGGAGCCCAAGTCGAAGGGGGACGAGGAGAAGATCAGCGACGCCCTGGCGCGGCTCATGGACGAGGATCCGACGCTCCGGGCCGGGCGGGATCCCGAGACACACGAGCACCTGCTTTCGGGGACCGGCCAGCTCCACATCGAGATCGCGGTCTCCAAGCTCAAGCACCGGTATCACGTCGAGGTCATCCTCCACCCGCCCAAAGTTCCCTATCGCGAGACCATCCTGCGGCCTGCCGACGGGCACGGCCGGCACAAGAAGCAGACCGGCGGCCGCGGGCAGTTCGCCGACTGCCGAATCAAGGTCGAGCCGCTGGCACGCGGCGAGGACTTCGCCTTCAAAGACGAGATCTTCGGCGGCGCGATCCCCCACAACTTCCGGCCGGCGGTCGAGAAGGGGATCCAGGAGGCGCGGCGGCGGGGGTTCCTGGCGGGATACCCCATGGTCGATTTCAAGGTCCGCCTGCTCGACGGCCAGTACCACGACGTCGACTCCTCGGAGCTGGCGTTCAAGATCGCCGGCTCGCTGGCCTTCAAGGACGCGATGCAGAGCGCCAAGCCGACCATTTTGGAGCCGGTCATGAAGGTGGAGATCACGACCAGCGAGGAGTTCACCGGCGACGTCATGGGCGACCTTTCACATCGGCGCGGCCGCCCGCAGGGCATGGATACGGCCAACGGCAATCAGATCATCCAGGCCCTCGTGCCGATGTCCGAGATGCTCGAGTACGCCCGCGTCCTGCGTGCCATGACCCAGGGGCGGTCGACCTTCCACATGGAGTTCTCCCACTACGAAGAGGTCCCGCGGCCGGTGCAGGAGAAGCTCATCGCCGAGTACCAGAAACACCGGCAGGAGGAGCACGAGTGATCCAAGCCACACAGATGCGCGCCGGCATGTGCATCCTCTTCGAGGGGGACATCTGCCGGCTCATGAACGTCCACCACGTCACGCCGGGGAACTGGCGCGGCTTCGTCCAGGCCAAGATGCGCAACCTGCGCTCGGGCAACAGCTTCGAGCACCGCTTCGGCTCGACCGAAAAAGTGGAGCGGGCAATCCTCGAGACGCACCAGATGGAGTATCTCTACTCCGACCCTTCCGGCCATCACTTCATGAACCAGGAGAGCTACGAGCAGGTGGCGCTCGACGACGAGACCCTGGGCGACACCATGCTCTACCTGCTCCCCAACACGGTCATCTCGGTCGATTTCTACGAGGACAGGCCGGTGGGCATCGAGCTGCCGAACACCGTGGCCCTGGAGGTGGTCGAGACGGAGCCGAGCATGAAGGGGGCCACCGCCAGCGCCTCCTACAAGCCGGCCAAAATGGAGACCGGCCTCGTCGTGCAGGTGCCGCCGTTCATCGAGCCGGGCACCAAGATCCTGATCGACACGCGCGAGAACAAGTACCTGAGCCGCGCCTGAAACTCCTCCCGTGCACCTCGACCCGGCTCTGATCGTCCTCGGTCTGACGTGGTTCGTGGTCTTCCTCTTTTCGACCACGCTCCACGAGGCGGCGCACGCCTTTGCCGCCTACCGCCTGGGAGACCCCACGGCGTACGAGGGCGGCCAGGTGAGCCTCAACCCGCTTCCCCACATCCAGCGCGAGCCGGTGGGCATGCTCCTCGTGCCGCTGGTCACCTTCTTGACCCAGCACTGGATGATGGGCTGGGCGAGCGCTCCCTATGATCCGACCTGGGCCCACCGCTACCCGCGGCGGGCAGCGGTGATGGCCCTCGCCGGCCCGGCGGGCAACCTGATCCTGGTGTTGACGGCCGGGCTCCTGGTCAGGCTGGGCATGGCGTTCGGCGTGTTCTACGCCCCCCCGTCCATCTCCTTCACCGAGATCACCGCCGCCGCGGCGCCGTGGGCGGAGAGCATCGTGGCGCCGCTGTCGGTCCTCTTCTCTCTCAACCTCATCCTGTTCCTCTTCAACCTGCTGCCGCTGCCGCCTCTCGACGGCAGCGCCGTCCTTCCCATGTTCATGAGCGACGACACGGCGCGGCGCTACCACGACTTCCTCCGCCAGCCGATGTTCTCACTCCTCGGCCTGCTGGTTGCGTGGCGGGTCTTCCCGACCATCTATTCGCCGCTCCAGCTCCTCGCCCTGCGCGTGCTCTATCCAGGAATGGCCTACCGGTAAGGCCGGCGTGGTCATGGAGCCGGCGCCTTCTGCCGCTCTTCCGCGATCCCCGGCTGCAGGAGCACCGGCCGGCCCGCCTTCTCCTTGGCGTCGCGCACCATCTTCCGCACGTCGGCCAGGAGCTTCCGGGCGTCGTAGACGATGCCGTCCTTGATCGTGTAGCGGACGCCGCCCGTGCGCACCACCTGGTTGTCCGGCGTCACCCGGATGGCGCCTGTGCCATAGAGGACCTTGAGATCGTCGAGGGGGTTCTCCGCCACTACCACGAGGTCGGCGAGCTTGCCTGCCTCGACGGAGCCGATCTCTTTGTCGAGCCCCAGCGCCTGGGCGCCGTACAGGGTGGCGGAGCGGATCACCTCCAGAGGATGGAAGCCCGCCTCCTGGAGCAGCTCGAGCTCGCGGATGTAGTCGAAGCCGTAGAGCTTGTAGATGAAGCCGCTGTCGGAGCCGGTGGTCACCCGCCCGCCACGGTTCTTGTAGTCATTGAGGAATGCCATCCAGAGGCGATAGTTCTGCTTCCAGTCCGCCTCGTCCTGCGTGGTCCAATGGTACCAGTAGGAGCCGTGTGACTTGCGGCTCGGAGCGTAGAAGTCCCACAGCGAGGGCAGGGTGTACTCCTCGTGCCATTCGGCGCGCCGCGCCCGCATCAGGTCGCGGCTCGCCTCGTAGATCGTCAGGGTGGGATCGATCGTGAAGTCGAGCTTGATCAGCTCGTCGATCACCTGGTTCCAGCGCTCCGAGCCGGGCGGCGCGGCCTGGCGCCAGAGGCGGCCGGCCTCGCCGAAGCGATGCGACTCGTCGCCGTAGTTGTAGCTCGTGGGGTAGTCCTGGATCGTCCGGTCGGTGAACAGCGCTTCGGGCAGGCCGTACCAGTGCTCCATCGAGGTCAGGCCCCAGCGCGCCGAGGTGAGGGCGTTGTCCCGGGCGACATAGAGCTGCGAATGGTGGCAGGCCGAGCGCAATCCCTTCTTCTTCGCCTCCTCGAGGGCCGCCTTCATGATCTCCGGCGCGTTGCCGAGGAACTTGAGGCCGTCGGCTCCCTGGGCCGCCGCCTGGTCGACCCACTTGCGGACCTCTTCGTTGGAGGTGAAGGGCTTGTCGTGCCCCTGGCCGAAGAAGACGTAGGCCAGGATGCGCGGCGCCGTGATCTCGTTCTTGGCGCTCTTCGCCTTCTCGTCGAGGACCCAGGCGAGGCCGTTGAAGCTGCCCGGATCGCGGATCGTGGTGATGCCGTGCCCCATCCACAGCTTGAACACGTATTCGGCCGGCGTCCCCTGCTCTTTTCCCCCGATGTGGCCGTGCATGTCGATGAGCCCCGGCAGGACGAACATGCCCTGGAGGTCCATCTCTTTGTCTCCCGGCCCGGCTTTCGGGCGGTCGGCCGGATCGATCGGAACTCCCGGGTTGCCGACCGGGACGATCTCGGCGATCCGGTTCTTCTGGATCACCAGGTCGACCGGCCCGAGCGGGGGAGCTCCGGTGCCGTCGATGACGGTGACGCCGCGCAGGATCAGCCGGTCGTAGGGGCCGTCTCCCTCCGCGCGCGGCGGCGCTTTAGGAATTCCAGCGTCGTCAGCACCCCGGAGGGGAGCGGCCAGGCAGCAGCAGGCGAGCAGCGCAAGGGTCCACCGGGTCCACTGGAACAGCCGTGTCCTCTCGATCGTCTCCTTCGTCTCGATCATCGGGGCTCCTTGGATGGGAATCGTCGGTCGGCGCGGGCGCCATCCTGACAGATGGCGCCGTCACCCGGCAAGACCGGGCAAGCCGAAGCCGGGCGCGGCCCGGGTCTTCCTGTAGAATGCCCTGCCAGATCCTCGACGACTCGGGAGAGGCGCGGCCCCGACCTTGCCGCGACCGCCCCTTATGAGCCAGCATTCGGCCACCGCTTCGCCTTTCACCGTTACCTGCCCCGGCTGCGGCCAGAAGCTGCGCTTCGCTCTCTCTGCGGACATGCCGGGACGGCTGCGCATCCAGTGCTACGCCTGCAAGATGGTGTTCGCCGTACGGCGCGCCGGCGCGGAGGCGACCCAGCTCTCCCTGAGCGGGGAATCGCCCCCGACGCTCGTCGGCATGCCGGTGCAGAGCGCCGCGCGGACCGGCGCCGGGGATGCGACGAGCCCGCTGACCAGCCGGACCGGGACCAGCCAGGTCTCCACGTCCCGGCCGCGCGGAGAGCAGCCGACCTTTGCCGCGGGCGACGTCCTCGCGCAGCGCTACCGGGTGGCCCGCTTCATCGCCCGCGGCGGCATGGGCGAGGTCTACGAGGTGGACGACCTCGAGCTGCGCGAGCGGGTCGCTCTGAAGACCGTGCGCACCGAGGCGGCCGGGGACACGCTGGCCGTCGAGCGTTTCAGGCGGGAGATCCTGCTCGCCCGCAAGGTCACCCATCCCAACGTCTGCCGGATTTTCGACGTCTCCCATCACCATCCGGAAGGCGATGGGAGCCCCGGCGTCATCTTCCTCACCATGGAGCTCCTGGTGGGCGAGACCCTGGCCGAGCGGTTGCGGCGCGCCGGGCCTCTCCACGCCGACGAGGCGCTGCCGATCGCCCGCCAGGTCGCCGACGCGCTCTACGCTGCGCACCAGGCGGGCGTCGTGCACCGCGACCTCAAGCCGGGCAACGTCATGCTGGTGGCAGGACGCGGGTCGCTGCGCGCCGTGGTCACCGACTTCGGGCTCGCCCGCCTGGAGAGCGGGAGCGAAGACCACCAGGGGCTGGCCCTGACCGCGGCAGGCGTCGTCGGCACGCCGGCGTACCTCGCTCCCGAGCAGGTCGAGGGAAAGGAGATCACTCCCGCGGTCGACATCTACGCCTTCGGCATCGTGCTCTACGAGATGCTCACCGGCACGGTGCCGTTCATCGGCGACACGGCTCTGTCGACCGCGGTCAAGCGCCTCCAGCAGGCGGCCCCATCGCCGCGGCAGCACGTGCCGGGGCTCGACCGGCGATGGGAGGCCGTGATCCTCCGCTGCCTGGCCCGCGAGCCGGCGGCGCGCTTCCCCACCGCGCCGGCGGCGATCGACGCGATCTCCCGTCCCCTGGGCGACCTCCACGGTCCGCCGCAGGCCGTGCTCGTGCCGCCGAGCCCATTCCCCGCCGCTCCACCCCGGCCGGTCTCGGCACCGCCACCACCGGTCTGGCGGCGGCGCGGTGCCCAGGCCGCCGTCCTGGCGGCTCTCCTCCTCGTCGCCCTCGGCGTGGGATGGGGCCGCTACCGGCAGTGGCGGCTGCGTCAGATGGAGCCCGAGCAGCGCCTCGCGCTCCTCACCGAGCGGATCACTCCGCGGCGGGCCGTGGCGGTCCTCGGCTTCAAGAACCTCACCGGGGCTCCCGGCACCGAATGGCTTTCGGGCGGCCTCGCCGAAATGCTCTCCACCGAGCTCGGCGCCAGCGGCGCCTTGCGCGTGATCACCGGGGAGAACGTGGCGCGGGCCAAGCTGGAGCTCGGTCTCGGCAACGTCGACAGCCTGGCCCGCGACAGCCTGGCGCGGCTGCGCGCCCAGCTCGGCACAGACGCGGTGGTGCTGGGCTCCTACACGGCCATCGACGGCCCGTCGGGAAGGCAGATCCGTCTCGATCTTCGCGTGCAGGACGCGGTTCAGGGAGAGACCACCGCCACCGTGGGCGAGACCGGGACCGAGGCCCAGCTCTTCGATCTCGTGGCGCAGGTCGGCAAGCGCCTGCGGCGGGAGCTCGGCGTGGGCGACGAAGGCAAGGCCAAGGAGGTGCGGGCCGCGTTGCCGTCGAGCCCCGAGGCGGCGCGGCTCTACTCCGAGGGGGTCAACAAGCTGCGCTTGTTCGATCCCGCGGGCGCCCGCGACCTGTTGGCCCACGCCGTGGCGGTCGAGCCCAACAACGCCCTCGCCCATTCCGGCCTCTCCGCCGCCTGGTCGATCCTGGGCTATGACGGCAAGGCGCGCGACGAGGCCCGGAAGGCGAACGACTTGGCGACCGGCCTGCCGCAGGAAGAGCGCCTGCTCATCCAGGGACGCTATCTGGAGACCGTGCAGGATTGGAGCCGCGCCGTCGAGATCTACTGGAATCTCTGGTCGCTCTTCCCGGACAACCTCGACTACGGCCTCCGCCTCGCCGCCGCGCAGACCGCGGCAGGCCGGGGCGACGAGGCATTGGCGACGACCACCGCGCTCCGCGCCCTCCCGCCGCCGACCAACCAGGACACCCGCATCGACCTCGCCGAAGCCATCGCCGCCGGCGCGCGGGCCGACTTCAAGCGCCAGGAGGAGGCTGCGGCCCGCGCCGCAACCAAGGCGCAAAAGCTCGGCGCGCCTCTCCTCGTGGCGCAGGCGCGGCTCCTCGAGTGCCGCGCGCTGCGCAATCTCGGCCAGGCCGACCCGGCGCTGGCCGCCTGCGAGGCGGGGCGGCAACTCTTCGCCGCCGCCAACGACCGCGCCGGCGTGGCCGAGTCGCTGACCCACGCCGGCAACGTTCTCTATGATCGCGGCGATCTGCCGGCGGCCTCGCAGCGGTATGAAGAGGCGCTCGCCACCTACCGCGAGATCGGCAGCCGCGGCAACGAGGCGGGCGCCCTCAACAACATCGCGGTCGTCTTGAAGAGCCAAGGGGACCTCGACCACGCCCGCCAGCTCTACCAGGAAGTCCTCACCATCTCGCGGGAGGTGGGAAGCCGCGGCGGTGAGGCCTACGCCCTCAACAACCTGGCCGGCGTCCTCTTGCGCCGTGGCGAGCTCGGCCAGGCCGGCAAGCTTTTCGAGCAGGCGCTCGCCATCCGCCGCGAGCAGGGAGACCGGAGCGGCGAAGCCTACGCCCTCGACAACATCGGCGTCGTGCTGCGCAAGCGGGGCGACCTGGCGGGAGCGCGCCAACGTCATGAGGAATCGCTGCGCATCCGCCGCGAGATCGGGCAGAAGATCGGCGAGGTGGCCTCCCTCGCCAATCTCGGGACCGTCCTCCTGGAGCAGGGGGAGCTGGCGGCGGCGCGCAAGGACTTCGATGCCTCGTTCGCCCTCTGCCGCGAAACCGGCAGCAAGAGCGCCTCCGCCTATGCCCTCTACGGGCTCGGAGAGGTTCTGGCCCGGCAGGGCCATCTCGACGTGGCACGCCAGCGCCATGAAGCCGCCCTGGAGCTGCGCCGTGGATTGGGCGAAAAGGCGACGGAGGCGGAAAGCGAGTCCGCCCTGGCCCTGGTGCTGCTCGAAGCGGGGGACGCCACGGGGGCGGATGGTCTCGCCCGCAACGCAGCCGACGAGCTGACGCGGCAAGGCGACGTCGCCGGGCAGGCGGTGGCCCTGAGCGTCGCCGCTCTCGCCGCGAGCTCGCGCGGAAACGCCGCCGCGGCCCGCGACTCGATCGACCGCGCCGTGGCTCTGGTCGGCAATCACCAGGACATGAAAGCCCGTCTCACCGTCCAGCTCCGAGCGGCCCGCCTGCGCCGGACCGCCGATGCCGGCCAGACCCTGCAGGCCGTCTCGACGCAGTCCGCTCAGGCCGGTCTCTTGGAGCTTCAGCTCGAGTCGGGGCTCGCCTTGGCCCAGCTCGAGACGGAGCGCGGGCACGGGGCCGAAGGCCAGGCGCGCCTCGCCGGCGTGCAACAAGAGGCGAAAGCGCTCGGTTACGGTCTGATTGCTGCGAAAGCAGGCCGCTCGTCCGGCGGCTCCTGATCGGCGCGCCGCAGCACGACGATGGGAATGCTCAACGTCGGCCGGCGCGAGCGCCGGCCGACAGAGGGGATCTTCAGGGAGGGAGCCGTTCAGACGGCTTTGCGCGGCGTGCGGGTCTTCTGACTGCCTTCCTTCTGCTTGTGCTCCTTGGGAGCCGCCGACTTGTCGTGGGCGGGCTTCTTGGCCTCCTTCTTCGGAGCTTTCTCCTTCTTCGGCTCCTTTTCCTTCTTCGGAGCCTTTGCGGAGTCCTTCGGCGCAGCCTCGGTCGGTGCGGCGGACTCCCGCTCCACCAGCTCGAGGACCGCCATCTCGGCGCCGTCGCCCTGGCGTGGTCCGAGCTTGACGATCCGCAGATAGCCGCCCGGACGCTCGGTGAAGCGCGGCGCGATGTCGTCGAAGACCTTCTTGACGAGATCGCGCTTGAGCACCCAGCGCAGCACCCAGCGCCGGTCGTGCAGCGTGCCGTGCTTGCCGCGGGTGATCACTCTCTCGGCGATCGGGCGCAGCTCCTTGGCCTTGGGCAGCGTCGTGATGATCCGCTCCTTGTCGACCAACGACTGGAGCTGGTTGCGGAACAGGGCTTCCCGGTGGGCGGAGGTCCGCCCCAGCTTCCTGCCTCTGACAGCGTGACGCATGATGTCCTTTCCTTAGGCCGCAGCCCCGGCTCCGGGCCGCTCCGACACGTCCATGCCAAGGGAGAGACCCAGCTTGTCCAGGACCTCCTGCACCTCCTCGAGCGACTTCTTGCCGAAGTTCTTGGTCTCCAGCATGTCCTTCTCGGTGCGGCGCACCAGGTCGCGCAGGGTGTGGATATTCGCGTTCTTTAGCGAGTTGGCCGACCGCACCGAAAGGTCGAGCTCGTCGATGTTCTTGGCGAGCAGCGCGTCGAGCCCCGCGAGCTCCTCGCGGCCCAGCTCGCCGCCGTCGTGCCGCAGGCTCTCCTCGGTCTGGATGAAGATCCCGAGGTGGTCTTTGAGCAGCATGGCCGCCAGCGAGACGGCCTCCTCGGGGCTGATCGTGCCGTTGGTCCACACCTCGAGGATCAACCGCTCGTAGTCGGTGGTCTGGCCGAGGCGGGCCGCCTCGACGCGATAGTTGACGCGCCGCACCGGGCTGTGCGCCGAGTCCACCGGGATCCAGCCGATCCCCATCGACTCGTCGAAGTTGCGGTCCGCGGAGACGTAGCCGCGGCCGCGCTTCACCTGGGCCTGGAGCTTCAAGCGCCCTTCTTCGTTCAAGGTGGCGATGTGGACCCCGGGATCGTAGACCTCGATCTGCGGATCCTCGCTCATCTGCCCCGCCGTCACTTTACCCGGGCCGGGCACGTCGATGGACAGCACCTTGGGCTCTTCGGTGTGCAGGTGGAGGGGAACCTGCTTCAGGTTGAGGATGATGTCGGTCACGTCCTCCACCACGCCGGGGATCGAGGAGAATTCGTGCAGCACCCCCTCGATGTGGACGGCGGTGATCGCCGCCCCCTCGATCGACGACAGCAGGCAGCGCCGCAGGGCATTGCCGATCGTCGTCGCGAAGCCCCGTTCAAACGGCTGCGCGGTGAAGCGCCCATACGTCGGGGTCAGAGTATCGCGATCGATTTCGATGCGCTTGGGGCGCTGAAATCCTTTCCAAAGCATAGTGACTCCTTCCTTGAGTCTTCCGCCGATCAGCGGCTGTAGAGCTCGACGATCAACTGCTCCTGGATCGGCAGCTTGATGTCCTCGCGGGCCGGCAGGCGCAGCACCTTGCCGGTCACGTTCTCGGCGTCCAGCTCCAACCACTCCGGAACTCCACGCCCGCGGGCGGTCTCGACGCTGGAGCGCACGAACGGGTTCTTCCGGCTCGCTTCCTTGACCGCGACCGTCTGCCCCGCCTTCACCTGATACGAGGGGATCGTGATCTTGCGGCCATCGACCACCACGTGGCCGTGGCGCACGAACTGCCGTGCCTGCGCCCGGGACGAGGCGAAGCCCAAGCTGTAGGCGACGTTGTCCAGGCGCCGCTCGAGCTGCACGAGCAGGTTCTCGCCGGTGATCCCCTTGCGCCGGTCCGCCTCCTGAAAGTAGGTGCGGAACTGTGCCTCGAGCACCCCGTAAATGCGCTTGACCTTCTGCTTCTCACGAAGCTGCAGGCCGTAGCCCAGGGTACGGCGGCCGCGGCGCGTGCCGTGCTGTCCGGGGGGGAAGTTGCGGCGCTCGACCGCGCACTTCTCCTTGAAGCAACGATCGCCCTTCAGAAATAATTTCATCTTCTCCCGGCGGCAGAGCCGGCAGACGGGTCCGGTATATCGAGCCACTTGTTCTCTCCTTGACTGGACGTCCTCTCCCCGATGCTACGGGGACTTCGACACGGGAAGACGCCTGACGAGCCGCCCCGGCACGCCCGGGGACAGAGCTCAGCGGTTCCTCTGGTCCAACTCAAACACGGCGCCGCTTGCGCGGCCGGCAGCCGTTGTGCGGGATGGGGGTGACGTCCTTGATGGACTTCACCTCGATGCCGGCCGCTTGCAGGGCGCGCACGGCCGACTCACGGCCGGCGCCCGGGCCCTTGACCAGCACGTCGACCGACCGCATCCCGGCGTCCTTGGCGCTGTTGCCAGCGTTCTGCGCCGCCACCTGGGCCGCGAAAGGAGTCCCCTTGCGCGAGCCCTTGAACCCGATCCGGCCGGCGGACGACCAGGCGAGGAGATTGCCCTCCGGGTCCGAGATCGAGACGATGGTGTTGTTGAAGGTCGCCTGGATGTGCACGACGCCGTGGGGCACGTTGCGCTTCTCCTTCTTCTTGGCGCCCTTGCGCTCTTTCTTCTCCGCTTTCGCCATCTGCCAGCTCCCCTCTTACTTCTTGGTGGCCTTCTTCTTGCCCGCCACGGCGCCGCGGCGCGGCCCCTTGCGCGTGCGCGCATTGGTCTGCGTCCGCTGGCCGCGGACCGGCAGCCCCTTGCGGTGACGGACGCCGCGGTAGCACCCGATCTCCATCAGCCGCTTGATGTTCTGGCTGACCTCCTTGCGGAGATCGCCCTCGACCCGGCCCTCGTCCTGGATCACCTTGCGGAGGCGCCGGGCTTCGTCTTCGGTCAAGTCCTTCACCTTCGTGACCTCGGGCACCTGGGCCTCGGCGCAAATGTCGCGCGAGCGCGAACGGCCGATGCCGTAGATGTAGGTGAGACCGATCCAGACCTGTTTGTTCTGCGGCAGATCCACCCCTGCGATACGTGCCATAGCGCGCTTCCTATCCCTGACGCTGCTTGTGTTTGGGGTTATCGCAAATCACCCGCACGACGCCCTTCCGACGGACGACTTTGCACTTCGGGCAGATCCGCTTCACCGATGAACGTACTTTCATGACGCACTTCCTTTACTTGAGACGGTAGACGATGCGGCCCCGGTTGAGATCGTAAGGCGACAGCTCGACGAGCACCCGGTCGCCGGGAAGGATGCGGATGAAGTGCTTCCGCATCTTGCCGGAAATGTGCGCCAGCACCTGATGCTTGTTGTCGAGCTCGACCCGGAACATGGCGTTGGGGAGCGGCTCGACCACCGTCGCCTCGACCTCGATCGCCTCTTCTTTCTTGGACAAACGTCCTTCCTCTCCTGATTCAGACGCCCAACACCCGGGCACCTGCCGGCGTCACCGCCACCGAATACTCGAAATGAGCCGACAGCGAGCCGTCCTCGGTCCGCGCGGTCCAGCCGTCGGCATCCATGCGCACGCCGCACGCTCCCGCGTTGATCATCGGCTCGATCGCCAGGACCATGCCGGGACGGAGCTTGGTCCCCTTCCCCGGAAAGCCGTAGTTCGGGATCTGCGGCTCCTCGTGCAGCTCCGTGCCGATCCCGTGCCCCGAAAACTCGCGGACCACCGAAAAGCCCTGGCTCTCGGCATACCGCTGCACGGCGCTCCCGATATCTCCCAGGCGCCCCCCGGGCCGCACCTGCGAGACGCCGCGCCGCAACGCCTCCTCCGTCACCGCGAGCAGGCGCCCTGCCTCCTCGGAGACCGCGCCGACGGCGAACGTGCGGGCCGCGTCGCCGTAGTACCCCTTGTACATGACGCCGCAATCGATCCCCACGATGCTCCCCTCCCTCAGGGGAACGTCGTTGGGGATCCCGTGCACGACGACGTCGTCGAGCGCGATGCACAGCGTCGCCGGATATCCCCGGTAGTGGAGGAAAGCCGGCACCCCTCCGGCGCCGCGAATCACCGCCTCGGCGACGCGGTCCAGCTCCCGCGACGTCACGCCGGGCGCGATCCGCCGTCCCATCTCGTCCAACACCTGGTGGACGATGTGGTTGGCCTCATCCATCAGCCCGATTTCACCCGGAGTCTTGAGGACCATCAACAGACCACTCCGAGCGCGGTGAACAGGCTTGCGGTCACCTCCTCGACAGGCTGATGCCCGTCGATCTCGTGCAGCAGACCGCGCTCCCTATAGTAACCGATGAGGGGCGCAGTTTTTTCCCGGTAGACGCGCTGACGCTCGCGAGCCACCTCGGCGCTGTCGTCCGCGCGGCCGCGCAAGAGCGCCCGCCGCACCAGCTCGTCTTCGGGCGCGCCCACCATCACCACGGCGTCGAGCTGCCGGCCCGAGTCGGCAAGGATCCCCTCCAGGGTCTTCGCCTGCGGCAGCGTGCGCGGATAGCCGTCGAGCAGAAAGCCCGCACGGGCATCCGGCTGGGTCAATCGCTCGCGGACCACCTCGGCCATCAAGGCGTCGTCGACCAGACCCCCGGCCGCCATGACCCCCTCCACCCGCAGCCCGAGATCGCTCCCCGCCGCCACCGCCTCGCGCAGCATGTCGCCGGTCGAGATCGCCGGTACGCCGAGACGAGCGGAGAGAAGCTGGGCCTGGGTCCCCTTGCCCGCTCCCGGCGGCCCGAGCAGGACGACCCTCAAGCCGCCGCCCTCAGGAGCGCCTGCCACGGATGCGACCTCGCTTCATGAACCCTTCGTAGTTGCGCATCACGAGCTGGCTCTCGACCTGCTGGATCGTGTCCATCGCGACGCCGACCACGATGAGGAGCGACGTACCGCCGAAGTAGAACTGAATCCCCAGGCCCTGGGTGACCCACTCCGGGAAGGCGCCCGCGATCCGCGGCCCGAGCCATGGCAGCCCGGCGACATGAAAACCGGTCAGCAGGAACTCCGGGAGCACCGTCACCGCTGCCAGGTAGAGCGAGCCGACGAGGGTCAACCGGGTGAGGATGCGGTCGATGTATTCCGCCGTCCGCTTGCCGGGGCGAATGCCGGGGATGAAGCCGCCGTACTTCCGCATGTTCTCGGCGAGATCGGACGGGTTGAAGATGATCGAGATGTAGAAGTACGAAAAGAAGACGATCGTGATCACCTGCAGGAGGTAGTAGATCGGCTGCCCGTAGCCCACGTACCCCGCCAGGGTCTGCACCCACGGGTTCTTGATCATGCCCGAGATCACGGTCGGCACGGTCACCACCGAGCTCGCGAAGATCACCGGGATGACGCCGCCCGAGTTGACGCGCAGCGGCAGGTAGGTGCTCTGGCCGCCATAGACCTTGCGGCCCACGACGCGCTTCGCGTACTGCACGGGGATGCGGCGCTGCGCCCGCTCCATGTAGACGATGAAGGCGACGACCAACACCATGAAGACGAGCAGCACGAGCACGGTCAGGATGCTCAGGTTGCCGCGCTGGACACTGTCCGCCGTGCGGCCGACGGCGGGGACGAGCCCCACCACGATGCCGGCAAAGATGATCAGCGAGATGCCGTTGCCGATGCCGCGCTCGCTGATCTGCTCGCCGAGCCACATGACGAAGGCGGTGCCGGTGGTCAGCGTGACCACCGTCATGGCGCGAAAACCCCAGCCGGGGCTGGGCACCAGGGCGGCCCCGCCGGGAGTGGTGACGCTCTCCAGGAAGAGCGCGATGCCCGTCCCCTGGATGATCGAGATCACCACGGTGCCGTAGCGCGTGTACTGGGTGATCTTGCGCCGTCCGAGCTCCCCCTCCTTGGACAGCTTCTCCAGGTACGGCCACACCACGGTCAGGAGCTGCAGGATGATCGACGCGGTGATGTAGGGCATGATGCCCAGCGCGAACACCGCGATCTTCTGCAGGCTGCCGCCCGTGAACGTGTTGACGAACCCGAGGAAGGTTCCCTGCGCCACCTTCATGAACTCGAGGAGCGCGACCGGATCGATGCCCGGGGTCGGGATATGGCACCCGATCCGGTACACCGCCAGCAGCCCGAAGGTGAACAGGACCCGCTTGCGCAGGTCGGGGATCGCAAAGACGTTGCGGAAACTTTCTACGATCACGCCTGGAGCTCCTCGCACGTCCCGCCCGCCGCCTCGATCTTCGCACGGGCCGACTTGCTGAACTTGTTCGCGGTGACGCGCAGCGCCTTGCCGACCTCGCCCTCGCCCAGCACCTTGACCGGGCGGTTGCCGCGCACCAGACCGCCCCGGGCCAGGCTCTCCGGCGTGACGTCGCCCTCGAGGTCGGCGAGATCGCCGACGTTGATCACCGCGTACTCGGTCTTCCAGATGTTGGTGAATCCGCGCTTCGGAACCCGGCGGACCAGCGGCATCTGGCCGCCCTCGAAGCCGGGCCGGCTGCTGTAGCCGGTGCGCGACTTCTGGCCCTTCTCACCGCGCCCGGCGGTCTTGCCGAGCCCCGATCCGGGACCGCGTCCCACCCGCTTCCTGGCGTGCTTGCTCCCCTTGGCCGGGGACAGCTCATGCAGCTTCATCATCACCCCTCGACGATCTCCAGCAGGTACTGGACCTTGGCGACCATGCCGCGGACGGCGGGCGTGTCCTCCCGCACCACCTCGTGGCGGATTCTCCGCAGGCCGAGGCCCTTCAGGACCTCGCGGTGCTCCCGGCGCGTGCCGATGGCACTGCGCACCTGGCGGATCGTGATTGTCTTTCCTCGCTCGTCAGCCATCTCGAAACTCCTCTCAGGCGCCAGCCGGCTCGACGGTATCTGCCGCGTTGGCCGTTTCGGGCGCCACGGCTGCGGCGCTCTCGGCGGCAGGAGCAGGCGCCGCGGCAGGAGCGGCCTCGACTGGCCGCGCTGGCGGAGTGGGCGGAGCAGGCGCCGGCTTCGCGGGCGCCGCCGCCAACGCATCGGCGCGGGCGTGGAGACCGCGGCCCCGCAGGACATCCCCCTCGTCGCGCAGGCTGAGCAGAGCCTTGAACGTCGCCTTCACCACGTTGTGCGGGTTGGTCGAGCCCAGAGACTTGGTGAGGATGTCCTGGATCCCAGCCGTCTCCACGACGGCGCGCACCGGCCCGCCGGCGATCACGCCGGTGCCCTCGGACGCAGGCTTCAACAACACGCGGCCGGCGCCGAATATGCCCAGCGCCTCGTGCGGGATGCTGGTGCCCTTGAGCGGCACCTGCACCATGTTCCGCTTGGCGATCTCGATGCCCTTGCGGATCGCCACCGGCACCTCTTTCGCCTTGCCGGCGCCATAGCCGACCCGGCCGTTGCCGTCGCCGATCACCACCAGGGCGGAGAACGAGAAGTTCTTGCCACCCTTGACCACCTTGGTGACCCGGTTGATGTGCACCACCTGCTCGAAAAACTCGCTCTCGCGCTCAAAGTCCCTGGCCAAGCTCGTCTCCTTCCCTCAGTCTCAGAATTGCAGACCCTTTTCGCGGGCGGCGTCCGCCAGCGTCTTCACATTGCCGTGATAGACGTAGCCGCCGCGGTCGAAGACCACCTTCTCGATGCCCTTGGCCTTCGCCCGCGCCGCGATGGTCTCGCCCACCAGCTTCGCCGCCTCCTTGTTGCTCAGGGAGCCGGTGAGCTGCTGCCGGATCTCGGGATCGGCCGAGCTGGCGTGCGCCAGGGTGTTGCCCTTCTCGTCGTCGATCAACTGGACGGAGATGTAGCGCAGGCTCTTGTACACCGAGAGGCGCGGCCGCTCCCCATCGCCGCGGACCCGCTGCCGGATCCGCATATGGGCGCGCTCGCGGCGCTCCCGCTTCTGCTTCATCTGCTTCGTGACGTGCTCCGTCATACGGGCCCCCTACTTGCCGCCGGCCTTGCCGGCTTTGCCGGCCTTCAGGCGCAGCACCTCTTTGCTGTATTTGATCCCCTTGCCCTTGTACGGGTCGGGCCGGCGCAGCTTCCGGATCTCCGCCGCCACCTGGCCGACCTGCTGGCGGTCGGCCCCGGAGATGGTGATCCGGTTGCTCTTGTCGATCTCGATCTTGATGCCCTCCGGGATGTCGTAGATCACCGGATGCGAGTAGCCGAGCGCGAGTTGCACGAAGGTGCCCTTGACCTCGGCGCGATAGCCGACCCCCACGATGTCGAGCTGCTTGCTGAAGCCGGCCGACGCGCCCTGGACCGCGTTGGCGAGCAACGCGCGCAGGAGCCCGTGCTTGGAGCGCTCAGGACCGGAGTCGCCGGAGCGCGAGATGGTGACGGTGCTGCCGTCCATCTCGACCGGGAAGCCGTCGAACAGCGCCTGCTCGACCTTGCCCTTCGGGCCCTGGGCGGTGAACCGCCCATCCTTGATTTCCACCTGGGTCCCGCTGGGGACCTGAATCGGCATCTTTCCTATGCGCGACATCGCCGTCTCTCCTACCAGATCTCGCAGAGCAGCTCGCCGCCCATGCGGCGCTCCCGCGCCTGGGCGTCGGTCAGCAGGCCCTGGGACGTCGAGACGATCCCCAGCCCGAGACCGTTGCGCACCGGCTTGATGTCGTCGGCCCGCTTGTAGACCCGGCGCCCCGGCTTGCTCACGCGCTCGAGATGATTGATCACCGGCACGCCCTCCGCACTGTAGCGCAGGAAGACGCGCAGGGTCGCCGTCGGGCCGCCGCTCTCGACCACCCGGAAGTTCTTGATGAACCCCTCCTCTTTGAGGAGCTTGCAGATCTCCAGCTTGAGCTTGGAGACGGGCACGTCCAGCCGGTCGTGCTTGGCCAGATGCGCATTCCGGATCCGGCTCAGCAGATCCGAGATGGGGTCGGTCATAGTCATGCGTGCTCTCTCCTATTTCCTCGGCTCACCAGCTCGCCTTGATCACGCCGGGCAGATAGCCCTGCAGCGCCAGCAGCCGCAGGTGGATCCGGCAGAGCCCGAACTGGCGGTAATAGCCGCGCGGCCGGCCGCACAGGCGACAGCGGTTGCGCTGCCGGACTGCAAACTTCAGCTTCTTCTTCGTCTTCGCGATCTTCGCTGTGGTTGCCACCGCTGCCTCCTAGCGCTGGAACGGCATGCCGAGCTCGCGCAGCAGGTACTGGGCGCGCTCGTCGTTGCCGGCCGTGGTCACGATCGTGATGTTCATCCCTTTGGGCCGCTCGACCTTGTTGTAGTCGATCTCCGCGAAGATCAGGTGGTCGCGGATCCCCAGGGTGTAGTTGCCGCGGCCGTCGAAGCTCTTCGTCGACACGCCGCGGAAGTCGCGCACGCGCGGCAGCGCGATGGACAGCAGGCGGTCCAGGAACTCCCACATCTGATTGCCGCGCAGCGTCACGCGGCAGCCGATCGGCATACCGGCGCGCAGCTTGAACGCGGCGATGGACTTCTGGGCCCGCGTGATCGCCGGTTTCTGGCCCGCGACAGCCGTCAGCTCCTCGACCGCGTCGTCGAGGATCTTGATGTTCTGGATCGCCTCGCCCATCCCCATGTTGAGAGAGATCTTCTCGATCCGCGGCACGGCCATGACGTTGGCGATGCCGAACTCCTTCTGGAGCCTGGGCACCACCTCCTCACGATAGCGCTGCTTGAGCCGCGGCACGTAGTTGTCGGGCGTCGGGCGCGCCGCAGCGCCGCTCCCCGCGGTGGGCTTCGCGGCCTTCTTGGCCTTCGCGCCGCTCTTCAAAGCCGTCTTGTCCTGCTTGTCCTTGGCCATGTCTCGATCGACCTCAACTGAAGGTGGCGTCGCAGCTCTTGCAGACCCGCACGCCGCGCCCGTCGTCCAGCCGCCGGCGCCCGAGGCGCGAGGGCTTGCCGCACTCGGGGCAGATGACCCGCAGGTTGGAGATCTGGATCGGCGCCTCGCGCTCCAGGATGCCTCCCTGAATCCCCTTGTTCGGGTTCGGGCGGGTGTGCCGCTTGATCATGTTGACACGCTCGACGATCACTTTGCCGTCGGCGGAGAGGACCCGCAGCACCCGGCCGCGGGCGCCGCGGTCCTTGCCGGTGGTGACCAGCACCTGATCGTTCTTCTTGACTTTCAGCTTGTTCATCTCAAATGACCTCCGGCGCCAGGGAGACGATCTTCATGAACCGCTTCTCGCGCAGCTCGCGCGCCACCGGACCGAACACGCGCGTGCCGATCGGCTCGCCGGTGTCGTTGACCAGCACCGCCGAGTTGCTGTCGAAGCGGATGTAGCTCCCGTCCTTGCGCCGCTGCTCTTTCACGGTGCGCACGATCACGGCCTTCACCACCTGCCCCTTCTTGACCGTACCGTCGGGCGACGCCTCCTTCACCGAGGCGGTGATCACGTCGCCCAGGCGACCATACTGCCCGGCCGAGCCGCCGCGCAGGTGGATGCAGGCGATCTTTTTCGCCCCCGAGTTGTCCGCCACGTCGAGAATCGTTCCCATCTGGATCATCGCTCACCTCTACTCGGCCCGCTTGAGGATGCGGCGGACCCGCCAACGCTTCGTCCGGGAGAGCGGCCGGCTGGAGACGATCTCCACCTCGTCGCCGACACTGCACTGGTTCGGCTCGTCGTGCGCGGCGAACTTCGACGTCCTCTTCAGGTAGCGGTGATAGAGGCGGTGCGTCACCGTGTTCTCGACCGCGACGACCACCGTCTTGTCCATTTTGTTGCTCACCACCCGCCCGACCTTCACCTGCTGGCGGCCGCGCGCCGCAGCGCTCGGAGGAGGCGCGGCGTTGGCAATTGCCGCGGCGCCGGCACCGGCTGCGGTGTCTTCGGTTGTCGCGGCACCGACGGGAGCCGCGGCCTTCGGGGGCTTTTTCGCGCTCTTCGCCGGCTTGCCCGCTTCTTTCGCGGGCTTCGTTTTCGCGGGCGTCTTTGCGGTCTTGACGGCCTTCGCCGGCGTCTTCGGGGTCTCTTCCTTTTTTTGGGCCACGATCGTCTGCTCCAGTCTGCTACCCACGCTTCTCGCGCAGGACGGTCATCACCCGCGCCAGGTCGCGGCGCACCTCGCGCACGCGGGCCGGCTTCTCGAGCTGTCCGGTCACTTTCTGCAGGCGCAGCGCGAAAAGCTGTTCCGACAGCTCCCGCTCGCGGTCCCGCAGCTCCTCCGCCGTCTGATCACGAAATTGCGACGCTTTCATCTCTGGCTCACCTCAGCTCTTCGTGGCGGGTGATGAAGCGGGTCTTGATCGGCAGCTTGTGCGCCGCCAGGCGCATCGCCTCCTCCGCCACCTCGGGGGGGACGCCCTCGATCTCGTAGAGGATGCGCGCCGGCCGCACCACGGCGACCCACTCCTCCGGGTTGCCCTTGCCCTTGCCCATGCGGGTCTCGAGCGGCTTCTTGGTGATCGGCTTGTCGGGGAAGACGCGGATCCACAGCTTGCCGCCGCGCTTGACGTGACGGGAGATCGCGATGCGCGCGGCCTCGATCTGACGCGCCGTCACCCAGCCCGGCTCGAGCGCCTGCAGGGCATAGTCGCCGAAGGAGATATAGGTCCCCCCCTTCGCCATGCCGCGGCGCCGGCCGCGCTGCTGCTTCCTGTACTTGACCTTCTTCGGCATCAACATGGTCGTGCTTCCTCCCGCCTACGCTGACGCGCGGCGGCTCTTTTCCTTCAGGAGATCACCCTTGTAGACCCAGACCTTGACCCCGATCACGCCATACGTGGTCCGCGACTCCGCGAGCCCGTAGTCGATGTCGGCCTTGAGCGTGTGGAGCGGCAGCCGCCCCTCCTGATACCACTCGGAGCGCGCGATCTCGGCGCCGCCCAGGCGGCCGCCGACCATGATCTTGACCCCCTTGGCGCCGAACCGGAAGGCCGACTCCATGGCCTTCTTCATGGCGCGGCGGAAGGAGACGCGGCGCTCGAGCTGCCCGGCGATCGACTGCGCCACGAGCTGGGCGTCGAGCTCCGGCCGCTGGATCTCCTGGATGTTGATGTGCACCTCGCGCCCCATCTCCTTCTGGAGATCGTCGCGCAGCTTGTCCACCTCGGCGCCGCGGCGGCCGATGATGATGCCCGGCCGCGACGTGTAGATCGTCACGCGCAGCTTGTCGGCGGCGCGCTCGATGTCGACCTCGGAGACGCCGGCGTGCGCCAGGCGCTCCTTCAAATGCGCGCGGAGCTTGAGGTCCTCGTGCAAGGTGTCGGCGTACTTCGACTCGCCGTACCAGCGGGAGTGCCAGGTCTTGTTGTAGACGAGCCGGAACCCGTACGGGTGTGTTTTCTGACCCACGTTCGTATCCTCTCCTACTGGCCGTCACCCTTGTGGGTGTCGAGCTTGATCGTGATGTGGCTCTGCCGCTTCAAGACCCGGAACGCGCGGCCCATGGGGGCCGGCTGGATGCGCTTCAGCATCGGCCCCGGATCGACGAAGATCTCCTTGACGAAGAGGCGGTCCACGTCCACGTGGTCCTCCCGGTTCTCCGCGTTGGCGATGGCCGACTTCAAGCACTTCTGCACGTGCCGGGCCGCCGCCTTCTTGGTCACTTCGAGGATGTTCACCGCCTCCTGCACCCCTTTTCCCCGGATGAGGTCGACGACCAGCCGCACTTTCTGCGGCGATCCCTGCAGGTAACGAAGTCGCGCTGTCACTTCCATGGCTCGTCTCTCCTCAGCGGGGCTTGGCGCCCTTTTCGACTTTCTTGCCGCTGTGCCCGCGGAAGGTCCGGGTCATCGCGAACTCGCCGAGCTTGTGGCCGACCATGTTCTCGCTGACGTAGACCGGGATGAACTTGTTGCCGTTGTGCACCGCGATCGTGTGACCGACCATCTCGGGGATGATCGTCGAGCGCCGCGACCAGGTCTTGATCACGCGCTTGTCGCCGCGATCGTTCATCGCCGCGACCTTGCCGGCGAGGTGATCGTCGATGAAATAGCCCTTCTTGAGCGAACGCGCCATGTCTGTCTCCGGTCCTTACTTCTGTCTGCGATCGCGGACGATCATCTTGTCCGTGCGCTTGTTGTTGCGGGTCTTGTAGCCCTTGGTCGGCACACCCCAGGGAGTCGTGGGGTGACGGCCGCCGGAGGTCCGGCCCTCGCCGCCGCCCATCGGATGGTCCACCGGGTTCATGGTGACGCCGCGGTTGTGCGACCGCCAGCCCAGCCAGCGGTTGCGGCCGGCCTTGCCGATCGAGACGTTCTCGTGGTCGAGGTTGCCCACCTGGCCGATGGTGGCGTAGCACTCGACGTGCACCCGCCGCACCTCGCCCGAAGGGAGCTTGACCTGCGCCCAGCCGCCTTCGCGCGCCATGAGCTGCGCTCCGGCGCCGGCGCTGCGCACCATCTGGCCGCCCTTGCCGATCTTGAGCTCGATGTTGTGGATCACGGTGCCCAGCGGGATCTTCCGGAGCGGCAAGGCGTTGCCGACGTTGACCTCGGCGTTCTCGCCCGCCATCACCTCGGCGCCCACCGCCAGGCCGTCCGGCCACAGGATGTAGCGCTTCTCCCCGTCCACGTAGTTGAGGAGAGCGATGCGCGCCGAACGGTTCGGGTCGTATTCGACGCTCGCCACCTTGGCCGGGATGCCGTGCTTGTCGCGCTTGAAGTCGATCACGCGATACCGGCGCTTGTGCCCGCCGCCGCGCCACCAGGACGTGAGCTGCCCCCGGTTGTTGCGCCCACCGGACGAATGCTTCCCGGCGGTGAGCGGCTTGTGCGGCTCCTCGCGCGTGATCTCCTCGAACGTGAGATAGGTCTGAAACCGGCTCGCCGAGGTCGTCGGCTTTCTCTGCTTGGTCGGCATCGTTCTACATCCCCTCGAAGAACTCGATCTGCTTTTCGCCCTCGACCAGGCGCACGTAGGCCTTCTTCCAATCCGGGCGGCGACCGACAAACTTCCCCTGGCGGCGTACCTTGCCGTGGACGCGGGCGGTCCGCACCTCGGCGACCTTCACCTTGAACTGGGCCTCGACCGCGCGCTTGATCTCGATCCGGTTGGCGTCCCGGTGCACCTCGAAGGCGATGATGTTCTTGTCGTCCCGCAGCACCGTCGACTTCTCGGTGATCAGGGGACGGCGGATCACTTCCTGGGTCTTCATCGCGCCAGCACCTCCACCAGGCGGTTGAGCGCTCCCTCGCTGACCACGAGGAACGAGCGGTCCACCACGTCATAGACGTTGACCGCCAGCGCGTCCACCGTCTTGAGCCCCGGCTCGTTGCGCGCCGCCAGGGTGAGATTGTGATTCTCGATGGTGTCCACGAGGAGGGCCTTGCCGTCGATTCCCAGACCGCCGAGGCGGGTGAGGAGCTCCTTGGTGCGGTGGCTCGCCAGGTCGAGGCTCTCCAGGACCACCACCTGGTTGTCGGCCACCTTGCGCGACAGCGCCGACTTCAAGGCGTTCTTCTTCTCGCGCACCGACAGGTGCTTGTCGTGGCTGCGCGGCACCGGGCCGTGCACCGTGCCGCCCTTGCGCCACTTCGGGTTGCGGATGTCGCCCGTGCGCGCGCGGCCGGTCCCCTTCTGCCGCCACAGCTTCTTGCCCGAGCCGGACACCTCGGCGCGCGTCTTGACCTTGTGGGTGCCGCGGCGCAGACCCGCCAGGTAGGCCTGCACGGCCTCGTGGATCAGGTGCTCGTTGAACGGATAGCCGAACACGGTGTCGGGAAGCTCGATCTCCCGTACCGCCTTGTTGTCGAAGTTCTTGACCGCGATCTTCATGACTGTTTAGCCCCGCTTGGCCCGCCGGATCGTCAGGTACCCGCTCTTGGGACCGGGCACGGCGCCCCGCACGTAGATCAGGTTCTGCTCCGCGTCGACCTTGACGATCTGGAGGTTCTTCACCGTCACCCGCTCGCCGCCCATCCGGCCGCCCGACCGCATGCCGGCGAACACCCGCGACGGGTATGCCGACGAGCCGATCGAGCCGGGCGCGCGGTGGAACATGGAACCGTGCGTGGCCCGGCCGCCGGCGAAGCCGTGGCGCTTGACCACGCCCTGGTAGCCCTTGCCCTTGCTGGTGCCGATGACGTCCACCCATTCCTTCTCGGCGAAGATGGAAGCCTTGATCTCATCGCCGGGCTTCAGGTCCTCCCCCTCCCCCGCCGCCAGCTCGGTCACCCGCCGCAGCGGCGAGACGCCGGCCTTCTTGAAGTGGCCGGCGAGCGGCTGCGGCACTTTCTTCATCGGCCGCTCCTCGATCAGCCCGATCTGGATGGCGTCGTAGCCGTCGGTCTCGACGGTCTTCTTCTGCACCACGAGGCAGGGCCCCGCCTTGATCACCGTGACCGGGACCGCCGTCCCGTCGTCGGCGTAGATCTGGGTCATGCCCAGCTTGCGTCCAAGGATGCCTTCCATGTTGGCCACCTATTTCCCGAAAGCCTTGATCTCGACGTCGACGCCGGCCGGCAGCTCCAGCTTCATGAGCGCATCCACCGTCTGGCTGGTCGGCTCGAAGATGTCGAGCAGCCGCTTGTGGGTGCGGATCTCGAACTGCTCGCGCGACTTCTTGTCGACGTGCGGCGAGCGGTTGACCGTGTACCGCGCGATGTGGGTGGGCAGCGGGATCGGCCCCACGACCCGCGCGCCGGTACGGCGCGCGGTGTCCACGATCTCGTGCGTCGACGTGTCCAGGATGCGGTAGTCGAACGCCTTCAGGCGAATACGGATCTTTTCGTTGACCATGACCTGTCCCCTTACCACCAAATACTGCCAAATACTGCCAAATGACCTGGCTACTTCAAGATCTCCGTGACGGTGCCGGCGCCCACGGTGCGGCCGCCCTCCCGGATCGCGAAGCGCACGCCCTTTTCCATCGCGATCGGCGCGATCAGCTCCACCTCCAGGTTCACGTTGTCCCCCGGCATCACCATCTCCGTCCCCGAAGGCAACTGCGCCACTCCCGTCACGTCCGTCGTCCGAAAGTAGAACTGCGGACGGTAACCGTTGAAAAACGGCGTGTGCCGACCGCCCTCCTCCTTCGTCAGGATGTACACCTCGCCCTTGAACTTCGTGTGCGGCGTGATCGATCCCGGCTTCGCCAGCACCTGACCGCGCTCCACGTCGTCCTTCTTCGTCCCCCGCAGCAATACCCCGATGTTGTCACCCGCCTGACCCTGGTCGAGAAGCTTCTTGAACATCTCGACGCCGGTCACCACCGTCTTCGTCGTCGGACGGATGCCCACGATCTCCACTTCGTCGCCCACCTTCACGATCCCGCGGTCCACGCGGCCCGTCACCACCGTGCCGCGGCCCGAAATCGAAAAGATGTCCTCGATCGGCATCAGGAAGTCCTTGTCGATCGCCCGCGGCGGCAACGGAATGTAGCTGTCCACCGCGTCGATCAGCTCGATGATCTTCTTGCCCCACTCGCTGTCCGGGGAGCCG
>Ga0075426_10000075_pt1 | contig 62699 bp, 58 predicted proteins | sample SoiMethybrSBSTD5_FD_75304 | JGI IMG/M metagenome (GOLD analysis project Ga0075426, IMG submission 75304) | Bulk soil microbial communities from a Populus tree surrounding site in Tennessee, USA - Soil MetaG P. TD hybrid SBSTD5 | ecosystem: Environmental > Terrestrial > Soil > Tree plantation... | reverse complement strand
CCGGCCGGAAGTCGAGGAAAACAAGCCGATCGCTGCCGCGATCCTTCGCTTGCTCGAAGATTCCCGATTTGATCTGTGTGTCCCGGAGATCATCGACTACGAGCTGCGCCGGAAGCTCCTGATCGGCACCATGAACACGGCGACTGGCCCATCGCCCTGATAGATCAATCTCGGCTGGGACCATTCGATTTTGCCTGATTTTGCCGTACACCTCCGAGTCACGTCTTCAGGGAAAACAAGGAAAATATGGGGGCCTCAATTCTAGTCGTCATAGATCTTGTAGCCAATCTTGGCAAAACGCTCCCGGTTTCTGGCAACACATTCATTCCAATCCTTCTCGCTTCCGGGGAATATCGTGAACGCCGCTGGCACCATTGGACCAACCATTTTTAGAAAGAAGGGCTCAGAAACCAACTCTTTGTTGTCTTCATCGTATAATATCTTTATGGTTACTTTATAAACAGTCAGTGTTGGACCACCTCGGCTTCTGCCGACCCGCACTTTGATTCTATCCACATCGGCCGGTTTGATTGAGTGAGAGATATTTTTTCGCGGTGCTATGACTAAATCTATGTCGTAGGTGGCCGAAGCTTCAATAAGCGCGTATCGCGGTCTGCGACAGTCCTCGTATGTTGCCTCACCTAATACGTCGATCATTATTTCTTTTATAAATGCAGACTGCTCGCCAGTATTGCGGATCTTGATGTCTAACTCAGGAATCAAGGCATCTGCATCTGAGTCGTAGGAGACACTGCAATCCACCAAGTTGAGCTTGGAGTCTGTCTTTGCTATTGGGTGTAAAATCAGACGCGCCGGGTTATAGAAATATACAATGATGAAAACTGCGAGAGCCCCCCCGGCGCGCAGCCATGTAGAAATCACCAGCTCGAGAAACCCTGGGATCATGGCAGCAACACCGGCGGCAGCTAGGGCCAGAACCGTCTTGAAAACGACATATTGGAACGCTGTAGGTCGAGAGAAGAAGACGGCTATGATCAAGAGAGTTACAACAAAAACTCCTCCGAATCCAAACGCGATCAATTGCTGGATTGTTTGGCTCATAAGGGCCTTCCGTCTAACCTTAAGGTGTATCTATCCGGGTCTTCCCTGCGAAAACCCACGCCACCCCTATCGATTGCGTGAGAAGCGAGATAGTCGCAAGTCTGAACGAAAGCGCGGGGCCAGCTATGAAGATTCAATCCCTCACCGACGAGCTGGAGGAGCGGCAAGCCGACGGCAATCTCACCTCTGCACCGGCCACAAGGAGTCTGAGGCAATCAACAAGTCTGAGTGAGCTGAGGGCGGCCTGATCCTCCTCGGTAGCGCTTTCGTTGGCACCATTCTACCGCAGAGGCTGTGCGACACGCATCTGTCCCGCGTCTCGCCGGAAGCGAGACCGGCAGGCTGCGGCCACAACCACCGCGAAGTCAGGCCGGAGCCCTCTCCAACCGGTTGAGGGCGCCTCAGCGGTCTCTCCGACTGGCTGACTTCGCGGAGAGGGCGAGGTGGGCTCCCGTACGCGGCTGCAACGAGCAGCCGATGGCCTATCTCCCCAGACGGCAGCGCAAAGTCTCCGGACGTCCGCGTATCTCCGCGGACAACGCGCCAGCTCCCGAGACAATGACCCATTGTCCACAGACGATGGCATAGCTCCGCAGACAACGCACTAGCTCCCGAGACACCGGCCCCTAGTCTCCGGACGATGGCGTATCTCCCGGGACGACGGCGCAGCTCTGCAGACAATGCGTCGCCTCCCGCCAGGTAGGGGAAGCCTTTCGGCGTAATGGGTTGCGTCGAGAGGATAGGATAGCGGCGTGTCCGACGCCGGCCCCCTGATCCGCACCGTCAATGCCACCCGGTACGTGACGCCTCTCCGGGAGGGCGGCTCGCTCCCGGCGATCGTCGAGGCCGACGATCTCGGGCTTTACGTGCTTAAGTTCCGGGGCGCGGGCCAGGGCCCGTTGGCCCTGGTGGCCGAGCTGCTCGCCGGTGAGATCGGCCGGGCTCTCGGCCTCAACGTGCCCGAGATCGTGCTGATGGAGGTGGATGCGGCGCTGGGCCGAAACGAGGCGGACCCCGAGATCCGCGACCTGCTCCGCGCCAGTGTGGGGCTCAACCTGGCTCTCGACTATCTGCCGGGCTCCGCGACCTTCGACGCCGCTGCCGACCGCGTGGACGCGGACCTCGCCGCGAGCGTCGTGTGGTTCGACGCCTTCGTCACCAACGTCGACCGGACACCGCGCAACCCCAATCTCCTGTGGTGGCACAAGGCCTTGTACCTCATCGACCACGGCTCCTCGCTCTACTTTCACCATAGCTGGCCGCAGAGTCCGCAAGGCCTGGAGGAGACGGCCCGCGGCCGGTTTCCCGCCATCCGCGACCATGTGCTCCTGCGCTGGGCGGACCGCCTCGAAGAGGCCGACCACCGCCTGCGCCCGCGCTTGGACGTAGCCTTCCTCGCGCGGCTGGTCGCGCAGGTGCCCGAGGACTGGCTCCTGGCGGAGCCGGCCGGTTCGGTGTCCGAGAGCCAGCTCGCGTTTCAGCGGGCGGTCCGGCGCGCCGGCTACGTCGACTTTCTGACCCAGCGGCTCGCCGCGGCACCGGCTTTCCTGGAGGAGGCGGTCCATGCCCGCGCGCAGCTCGTTTGAGTATGCCGTCATCCGGGTAGTGCCGCGCGTCGAGCGCGGGGAGCTCGTCAATGCAGGCGTGATCCTCTTTTGCCTCCAACAGGATTATCTCGCCGCCCGCGTCGAAGTCGACGAGGCGCGGCTGCGCGCTCTCTGGCCCGAGATCGATCTCGACCTCGTCCGCCAGCATCTGGAAGCGATCCCCAAGATCTGCGCCGGCACCCCGGACGCCGGCCCCATCGGCAAGCTCTCCCTCCGCGAGCGCTTCCACTGGCTCGTCGCGCCGCGCAGCACCATGATCCAGGTCTCCCCCGTTCACGCCGGCCTCTGCGAGGACCCGGAGCGCACGCTCGACGAGCTCTTCTGCCAAGCGGTCCGGCTTCCCTGAGGATCTGAATCCATGGCGCGCGGTTGGGAAAGCAAGTCCGTCGAATCGCAGATCGAGGATGCGAGCTCGCGCGCGGACCGGGGTGAGGCTCTCACGCCCGAACAGCGCGAGCTGAGGCGCAAGCGGGACGGTCTCGAGCTGTCGCGGCGCCGTGTCATCCAGGACCTCGCGGCGACCCAGTCAGCCGTCCGGCGCGCCTCTCTGGAGCAGGCGTTGGCCTTCTTGGACGAAGAGCTCAGAAAGCTCGGGGGCTGAGCGGCTCCGGCGTCCGGGCTTCAGCAAAGCTGCCGTCCGGCCGATCGGAGCTGATGTATTCACGGTCGTCCGGGGGAACGTGCAGCGGGCCCTCTGCCTCGATGCGCGCGCAGGCCGCCGGGTAGTAGTCCGCGTGGCGCACGCCTCCTTTGGTCGACCGCCAACGAAAACCCCGCCGCCGGGCGAGCAGGAAATCGACGAACGGGGCGAGCAGACGGATCTCCGGCTGGGCCTCCTCGATCCATAGGAACTGGCCTGCCGGATTGACTTCGAGGAAGACGTGCGCGCCTTCCGGAGTGACGATGAAATCGAAGCAGCCGAAGACGATCCCCAGGTCTCGCATGAGTCTCCGGCAGGCCCTTTCCACCTCCTCGGGCAGGCGATCCGGCTCGACCCGGATCTTCGTTCCCGGCATCCGCCAGTCGAGGCGCGTCGCAGCGGATTCCTGCGACAGGAGGCGGGCGGTGACGACATGGGCGCCCATGATGGTGACGCGGAGCTCGTGGGCCTTGTCGATCTTCTCCTGGAAGATACCCGGTGTGAGGCGCAAGGTGTCGTCCGAGGGGAGGTCCTCGACGGCCACTTCGCTGGTCAGGAGGACCGCCATCAGGCCCTCGTCTTCCCACTGGGACGCCTGAAAGGGCTTGTAGACGGTCCGCCCCCGCAACTCCTTCAGGAAGCTTCGGATCCGCGACGGGTCGTTGCTGATCAGGGTGCGCGGGACGTTCAGGCCGGCGCGCACCGCCGCCGCGAGCTGCGGCGCCTTGAGAGCGGCGCGAGGATCACTCTTCAGAGGGTTGACCCAGAAGGCCTCCGGGGCTGCCATCTGATACAGGCCGCGCAGAAGGTGGCGGCATTCCCGCTGGGCAACCGGGAGATCGCCCGGATGCATGTCCCCAGGGAGAACCGGGGGCGTCGGACGCCGGAACCAGACGACATCGAAGGGCGGACGCCCGCCATCGAGGCAGGACCCCGAAATCTCCCAACCGACGTGCTCCCCCTGGATGTCGATCGAGGCCGTCTGCCGCGTCGGAAAGTCGCTGGCGTTCCACAGCACCGGCTCGTGCCCGCGGTCCGCGAGCGCCAAGGCCACCTCCATGGCGTGAGCGTCCTGGGGATAGGCAGGAATGAGGATCCGGGTCATCGCGAAGGGGTACGGCGAACGGCCGGCGAACCGGCCGCTCGCGTGGAGAGCAATCTACGCAACGTAGCCGTCGGTGCGGCTGTCCGGGGGCTGGATCTCGGTCGTCGTGGTAATGGGCTGGAGACGGCCGGTCTGTCCCTTCACCTTCTCGAGCTCTTCGCCGCGCAGCTCCCGAGCCAGCTTCCGGCCGAGAATCCGCTCGGGCCCCGCGCCTTGGTCTTTCTTCATGGTCTTCTCCTTCTTCCAAGCCTGGATGGGTGGACCGAATTCGAAGAGGTATCTTGGCTCAGATTCAGAAGATCCGCAATCGGGCGCCCTGCACGTCAGTCCAGGCCTGGCCGAACCGGATGCCAGGAGGGCGTCCATTCCGGTCATGCTGGCCTCGACCAGAGATGCGTGGTAATTTGCTTAGAATGAGGGACTGCCCTATGCCCAGTTTCCGAGTCCAGACCACAGTCGTTGAGCAGCTATTCTCGAAGCAGGACGAGGGTGTCGCGGAACGCATGGAGCTCACAGATTCCGAGGCTGAGCTGCTCGCCAAGATCTTGGACCGCGGCTTCTCTCCGACTCCGGCTCTCCGCAAGGCGCTCTCGCGCCTCGCCGACCCGAAGCGACAGCCGCCCAGGCTGCATTGGAAAGAATCGAAAGGAGGGGAAGCCCGTTCTCAAACATCGCCATAGCCTTCATCAAAGAAGTCTGAGTCGAGGCGCTTCAGTTGATAGGTGGTTGTCACTGAAACACCTACATCGTGGTCAATCATGAGCTCAGCGAGAGCCGTTCCGTCGATGAGTACGATACGAGCAGAGTAGTCTGCTATAGAGCGAAGGGCTTCACTGGTAAAGGTCGAAGTTGTCAGAAACACGCCCTTATGTGCTTTCTTCTTCTGGAGCGCGCCAGCAAATTGATCGATCTGGGGAGAGCCTACCGCCTTGCCCTCCCATCTCTTTGCTTGAATATAGATAGTGTCAAGTCCCAGCTTGTCCTCTTTGATCACGCCATCAACACCCCCATCTCCGCTTCGCCCAACTGCGGAACCCGCGTCCTGTAGCGTCCCGCCGTAACCCATCTTGACGAGCAGCGTGACAACGAGGCGCTCAAAAAACTGAGGCGAGGCACTCTTCACCGCGTCCAAGAGTTGAGCCGCCAGCGCCTTTCGCTGGAGCTCATATTGAGCTGCGATGACTTCTTCGGGGACTCCGACGCCTTCAACCACGTCGCCTACGGGCCGCCTGCTGACTTCTTTCTTGGTTCTCGTGCGGAACTCCCGGAACTCTTCAAATCGGTCGAGAAACTCATTGTCAATTCGCTTAGGTTTCGATTCCAGGGCCTGGACTCCACGTTCCGTGATTCGGAAAAACCCTCGACGCATGGCCACCAAGAGCCCTGCCTTCTTCAAGTATGTGCATGCCCAGCCAACGCGGCTGGCGAAGACAAACGAGCCGCCGCTCGGCAGTAAGGCTGTTCGCTCCTGGTCTGTGAGCTTCAACTGCTCTGCCAGAAGGAGCGCCGCCTCCGGAGAGGACACCTCTGCAGGAGCGTTCCTCGCCGCGAGCCGCAGAAGGGGAAGCATTATGCTCTCATAGTCTGGAATCGACACAACGCTCCTCCGTTCACTTAGGCGTACCTTAGCCTTTCGGCCCTTGGCCAACAAACCTCATGGCTGGCCAGCGACGATTTGGTGCTGATGATTCTATCGCAAACTCTCGACTCGCCATGCCATGTAACCCGCGACGCGTTGGCAGACAGCCTTGGCACGTTCCCGAGATCCTTACGAGCAGAGAGTGAGGGATCGCTTTCGGCGCGCTCTTTACCCCCACTCCAAACACGTTAGCCCAGTCACGCGGCTGAATTCTCGCAGGTTGGCAGTGACGATTGTTGCCCCGAGTCGCCGGGCATGGGCAACTATGAGCAGATCGAGCGGGCCGATGATGAGGCCTCTTGTCTCGAGGTCGACACGGATCTCTCCATAGTGACTCGTCGATTCTCTGTCCCAAGGCAGGACTTCGAAGAGGTCGGTTAGGGCTTCGACTGCCTTCCTTTGCGCGTCTGGGCGGGCCGATCGGCGAATGCCCACTTCCAACTCCGCCACGGTGATCACGGAGAGCGCGCATTCCGAGACGGTCGGAAGGCGGTCTTGCGTCGCTCGCCCCCGGAGCAGCTGCACGCAAACCGAGGTGTCCAGCATGTACTTCACGGGCGGGTTTACTCGAGCCTCAGGTCGCGGATCTGCGGGCTCAGCGGTTGCTCGCGATCCGGAAAGTCGTGCGCTTCCGGGAAGCTCTCGCGCATGAAGCGCGCGACATCGGCCAAGGTCTCGAGCCGCGGCTTTGATTTCGGCCTCAAGACCACCTCGGGGCCTCGCTTCTCGATCTCCACTTCTGTCCCCTCGAAGCGAAAGGCCTTGGGCAGACGCACAGCCTGACTCCCACCATGCTGAAAGAGCTTCGCGGTCGCCATAGCTACAGTATGTAGATACGGCCAGGCTCTGTCAAGAGTGGGCCAGGGAACCGGAGCTCGCGCACCTCCTTCTAATCAACCAGAGGGAGGTGAAGAAAATGCACGTACCCCAAGCGAAAGCGGCTGTCCGCAGTGAGATCAACGTCACGCCGTTGGTCGACGTCTGCCTGGTGCTCCTCATCATCTTCATGGTCATCACTCCGATCCTGCGCCGGGAGAGCCCGGTGCTCCTGCCCCAGGCGCAGAGCCCGGGAAAGGCACCGGAACCGCTCCGGCAGCTCGCGGTGGCGATGAAAGATGACGGGACCGTGCTGGTCGACGGCTCCGCCGTACCGCCGGGCGAGGTCGCCGGCCTGCTACGACAACTGCACGCCGCGGACCCCGATCGGCCGGTGATCGTGGAGGGGGACCGCCAGCTCCGCTACGAGCAGATCTCGCGGCTCATCGTGGCCATCGAAGACGCCGGCTTCCAACGGTTCGGCCTGATCACGCAGCGAGGTGGCGGCCCCTCAAGATAGGATGGGCCGATGCGGATGACAGACATTCCCTTCGGCATCACCGACTGGAGCCAGGTGGAGCCCGTGGAGTACCCGGGGGAGACCGGGACGGCTTCCTGGCGCACGCGTCAATTCGGCGACATCCGCGTACGGATGGTCGAGTACTCCCCCGGCTATCTGGCCGACCACTGGTGCGCCAAGGGCCACATCATCTTGTGCCTCCAGGGCGAGATGGAGACCGAGCTCGCGGACGGCCGCAAGCTCGTCCTCAAGCCGGGCCTCAGCTATCAGGTCGCGGACGATACCGACGCTCATCGCACGTCCACGAAGACCGGAGTGACGCTCTTCATCGTCGACTAGAGGTCGCAGCCCCACCCTGAAACGTTTTTGCCCTCCCGGTCACTTGCAGGATGAAGACTCGGCGCCGCTCATCGTGGGCTGCGCCACCAGGTCTCCTCCAGGGAGGTGCGAACGCCGTCGCGCCTCCCTCTTTTTATTCCCCGCGCCGCCCCTTCCGAGCCCTCCCTGAAATACTTTTCGCCGCTGCGACACTCACCGGTAGAGACGACAGAGGCTCCATCCTCCCCAGGGAAGGGCGCGATCCGCCCCTTCCCCTTTTTTTGCCCGGTGGGCTTGCTTTCCGGCGCTCGACCGGGCGAGAATCCCTCCGTTCGATCCGTGGGAATTCTCTTCAGCCTGAAGTCGTTTTCGTCCTGGAGAGACAACAGACCGACCGGGCCATGCGGCCGTTGGAGGCATTCTTCAGTGAGACTCTCTGCAACTTCTGTGCGCCTCCTCGGCAGGCATCTCCGCCTCGCCGCCATCCTCCTGACCGCCCTTGCGCTGCCCGCCGGCCTTCCGGGTGCCCGCACCGCCGACGCCGCTCCGGCGCCTGACGTCCAGGAGGCCATCTCGACCCCTGCGACGACGGCCCTCGCCCGCGGCGCGGACGGACTGGCGCCGCAGGTCCTCGCGGCGGCGCTGGACGCGGTCGCCTGTGCCCGGTCGCGCGGCGTCTCGGGGCGGGATGGGGTGCTGACCGTCATCGATTATTCCCTCCCGTCCACCACACCGCGGCTCTGGGTGCTCGACCTCGCCCACGGCAAGGTGCTCTTCCACGAGCTGGTGGCGCACGGCGCCGGGAGCGGCGACCTCTTCGCCACCCGATTCTCCAATACCGACAGCAGCCGGCAGACCAGCCTCGGCCTCTTCCTCACCGGCGGCACCTACGAGGGGGGCAATGGCTACTCGCTCAAGCTCAAGGGGCTGGACGCGGGGGTCAACGACCGCGCCGAAGAGCGCAGCATCGTGATGCATGGCGCCTGGTACGTCAGCCCCGACCACGCCCGCCAGTACGGGCGCCTGGGGCGGAGCTGGGGCTGCCCCGCGCTTTCCCCGGAGCACGCGAAGCCGGTCATCGACGCCATCAAGGGCGGCAGCTTCGTCTTCTCCTACTCCGCCGCCGACAAGGGCTGGCTCCAGAAGGCGTCCGCCGCGTTGCACGGCCCCGCCTGCCCGCTGGTCAAGTCGGCCAAGAAGGCCTGATCCCTCCGCGCAGCTTGCGGCCGGCGTAGACGACGGCGAGGACAGCGGCGCCGAGCAGGATGATCGCCGGGCCGGAAGGGAGATCGTAGGCGTAGGAGAGGGCGAGCCCGCCGAGGGTCATCCCGACGCCGAGGAGGACCGAGCCGGCGATGATGCTGCGCAGGTCCTTCAAGAACATCAGACAGATGACCGGCGGGACGGTCAACAGGGCCACCACCAGGATGATCCCCACCACCTGGATCAGGATGACGATCGAGAGCGCGATCATGGTGAAGAGGAGCGTCAGGAGGACGCGCACCGGCGCCCCCTGCACCTTGGCGAAGACCTCGTCGAAGGCCACCGCCACGATCCCCTTGTAGAAGACGGCAAGAATCGCCAGCACCGAGACCGCCAGCGCCACCACGACCGCGAGGTCGTGGCGCGACACCAGGAGGATGTTGCCGAAGAGGTAGGTCATCAGGTTGGGGGCGTACCCCGGGGTCTTGTAGACGAAGACGATCCCCACCGCCAGCCCCACCGCCCAGAGCACGCCGATGACGGCGTCGTAGGAGCGGATGGCCTCGGTGTCCAGCAGGCCCAGGGTCAGGGCGCAGCCGAGGGCGACGGCTGCCGCGCCGAGGAGAGGATCGAGCCCGAAGTAGAAGCACGCCCCCATCCCCCCGAACGCCGCGTGGCTGATCCCGTCGGCGAGGAAAGCCAGGCGCTTGACCACCACGAAGGGGCCGACCACGCCGCACAGCACCGCCGCCAGCACCCCGGCCCACACGGCATTGCGCATGAACTCATAGGACAGGGCGTGGAGGAGGCTGTGCACGTGACGGGGCCTCAGGGGATCTCAACGCTCGGGGTGGTGATGAGCCTGCGGATGGTCGTGGAGGACGCGGTGGGCCACGCCGTGCACGACCATCTCCACGGGGCAGCCGTAGACTTCTTCCAGCATCTCCCGGTCGAGCTCGCCTCCGGCGTGGTAGTAGAGCCGCCGGTTGATGCAGGCGATGTGGCGGACCATGGGGGCGATGGCGGTCACGTCGTGGGTGATGACCACGATCGGGATGCGGCGGTTCAAGTCCTCCAGGAGCGCGGTGAGCGACTGCCGCGACTCGGCGTCGATCGAAGCGGTCGGCTCGTCGAGGAAGAGGATCTCGGGATCGGAGATGACGGCGCGGGCGATCAGCACGCGCTGGAGCTGGCCGCCGGAGATCTCGCTCACGTGGGCGCGGGCGAGGTCCGTCAGGTCGAGGCGCGCGAGCACCCGATCGACCTCCTCGCGGTCGCGCCGGGTGTAGGGCAGCAGCAGGCCGCGGCTGCCCAGCTTCCCCATCAGGACCACCTCGCCGACGCGCAGCGGAAAGCTCTTGTCGAAGGTCGAGAACTGGGGCACGTAGCCCAGGCGTCCCTTGCGGCCCGGCAGGTTGTAGACCACATCGCCGGACCACGGCTCGAGGAGGCCGAGGAGGAGCTTGACGAGCGTCGTCTTGCCACCGCCGTTGGGACCGATGACGGCCAGGAAGTCGTTGGGGTAGATGGCCAGGTCGACGTCCTCGACCGCTGGATCGCCACGGTGGTACCCGAACGTCAGGCGGCGGGCTTCGAGGAGGGGTTGAGTCATAGGCCACGCCCTGGGTTGGGAGGGCCTCCATACGCCTCCGCGATCGCCGCGGCCACCCGCCGGAGGTTGTCCGCCCAGTCCCTCGCATCGGGATTGGCGGTGAGCACCCGGCCGCCCACGGCGTCGGCGATCACCTGCGCGCTCTTTCTGGGAAATCCGCCCGGAACGAAGACCACCTTGACCCCCTCGCGCCGCCCGCGGTCGATGAGCTGGATGAGACCCTGCGCGCTCGGCTCCTTCCCTTCGGCCTCGATGGCGACCTGCTCCAGGCCGTACTCGCGGGCGAAATAGCCCCAGGACGGGTGGTAGACCATGAATCTCCTCACCTGGCCGGGCGTCCCGGGACCGAGGCGGTCGCGGATCTCGCGGTCGAGGGCGTCGATCTCGGCCAGGAAGGCGCGCAGGTTGGCCTGGTACTCGCCCGCGTGGCCGGGATCGGCCGCGGCGAGGGCCGCGGCGATGTTGCGCGCCGCCACGCGCACGGTCGCCGGCGCCACCCAGACGTGGGGGTCGCTGCTTCCGTCCATGCCGCGGGACATGTCGACCACCCGGATGCCGGGCAATCGGGCCAGAAACGGATCGAGGAAGCGCCTCTCGACCTCGAACGCGGGATGGCCCACCTTGACGTAAAGGCGGGCGTCGGAGAGCGCCACCACCTGGCGCGGGCTCGGCGAGTAGTCCTCGTGGGAGACGCCGGGCGGGATCATCACCTCGACGCGCACGCGGTCGGCGCCGATCTTCTCCACGAAATAGGCCTGTGGGGGCACGCTCACGGCGACCGGGATGCGGTCGCCGCTGGGACCACGTGCGGACGGCGCTGTCCCACAGGCGGCCAAGAGGGCGAGGAACGTCAACCCGCGCATCGCTCGCCTCTCATCCCTAGATGATAATGCCTTTATCGATTAGGGGTGGCCTGCGCTGGCGAAGGGTTTCAGATGGCCGTATGCTAGCCTTTCAATCAGCCGAACCACAACCTTGCAATTGGCCGAGGCTGAACCTTACACTCAGCCGCTGTGACCGAGCCTGCGCTCTATCCTCGCTTCGTGCAGCCACGGCTTGAAGAAGCGCTCGCCGACACGCCGGTCGTGCTGATCCACGGGCCGCGCCAGTGCGGCAAGACGACGCTGGCGCAGCAAGTGGGCGCCGCCGCGGGTTACTCCTACATCAGCTTCGACGACGATGTGGCCTTGGCGGCCGCCCAGGCCGATCCCGTGGGCTTCGTCGGCGATCTGCCGGACCGGACCGTGCTCGACGAGGTGCAGCGAGCGCCAGGGCTCTTCACCTCCCTCAAGACGGCCGTCGACCGCCAGCGGACACCGGGCCGCTTCATTCTGACGGGCTCCGCCAATGTGCTGCTCGTGCCGAAGCTCGCGGATTCGCTCGCCGGGCGGATGGAGATCCTGCGCCTGTATCCGCTGGCGCAGTGCGAGCTCGCCGCATCGGCGCCGCATTTCCTGGACAGATTGTTCGCTCACGCCTTCCCGACCCGGACCAGTCCGCGGCTGGGTCACGAGCTGGCTGAGCGCATCGTGGCCGGCGGCTACCCGCCGGCGCTGGCGAGGACGACAGACCGGCGGCGGGCCGCATGGTACCGCGACTACATCGAGACCCTGGTCCAACGCGACGTGCGCGATCTGGCCCGCATCAGCGCGCTCGACGCGCTGCCACGGCTGTTGTCTCTCGCGGCCGGGCAGACGGCCCGGCTCCTCAACGTGTCCGACCTGGCGGCTCCTTTCCAGGTCAGCCGGCCGACGGTCCGCGACTACATGACGTTGCTCGAGCGCGTCTTCCTGCTGGAGACGCTGCCGCCGTGGCACAGCAACCGGCTGAGCCGCCTGGTCAAGACCCCGAAGCTACATTTCGGCGACACCGGCCTGGCCGCGGCGCTCCTCGGCGTAGACGCCGCCGCACTGGTCAAGGACCGAACGCTGCTCGGCCAGCTCGCGGAGACTTTCGTATTCCAGGAGCTGCGCCGCCAGGCAAGCTGGCATGATGCCCCGATCGGCTTCCATCATTTCCGCGACAAAGACGGCGCCGAGGTCGACATCGTCCTGGAGCGCGGCACCCACCAGTTGGCGGGTGTCGAGGTCAAGGCTGCGGCCACCGTGACCAGCGCGGACTTCCGGGGCCTGCACAAGCTCAAAGACGCCACCGGCGAACGATTCGCCGCCGGCCTGGTGCTGTACGACGGCGAGATCACCGCGAGCTTCGGCGACCGGCTCCACGCCGTTCCCATCCGCACCCTGTGGGAGACGGCATGATCCTGGCGGATGAGCGCACGGACCAAGTCCTATAATGCAATCCCATGACGACGACACCGCAGCAACGCATTGAGGCCGACTTGAAGACGGCCATGAAAGCGGGAGAGAAGTACAGGCTCTCGACCTCCACATGCTTTGACCGAGTCCGCTTTCCGGAGGAGGCCTCCGTTCACAGCCTTGAAGCTCTATGAGAGTGGGAGGCTGAGCTCCGGCCTCGCCGCCAAGCTGGCGGGGCTGCCGCGAGCGACGTTCCTGTTCCTCCTCGGTCAGCACGGTCTCTCTCACTTCGGAGAAGAGCCCGACGAAATCGAGCGCGATCTGGATAATGCCCAATGCCCAACGGGCCCGTCGTCCTCGATAGCCCGCCGCTCATCGCTCTGTGGGCGATCAAACCTCATCTCTACTGGAGTAGGCCAGCGCGGCTCCTCGCGAACCCCTGACGCGTCCGGCAGGGCCGCTGCCAGGAGTCTTCCGGCGACCGACTTCGGAGGTCAGCAGCCGGCTCTCTTGAGCGCAGCATTAACGGACCGCTCGGTGTCATCATGCTTGGACTGCGCGAGCGCTGCCGCGGCCACATGGCGGTCTCGATTCTCCTCAAGCTCCCTCACCAGTCGATCGCAGTGGTTACCGTACACATAGAAGCCGAAAATCGCCACCCCGAGCCCTAGCCAAAATGCTCCCCCTGCTAGCAAACCGCCGGCCGCACCGTCTCTGGGGAGAATATGACCAACTTGAGCCATGACTGTAAGGCCCATAGCCCCAATCCCTGCACCGACCAAAAAACATCCCGTTAGCCATCCAGCCGGTTCCTTGAAACGCTGGCGCGCTATGTCTAGTTTAGACTTGGCCAAAAACTCGGTCTGTTGACTCTGTGAAAACTCAAGCGCTGACCGGTCGAGCCTTCTGAAAAGGTCCGGTACATCCTCGAGGGCGGAAAGCGTTCTCAAGGCTTCCCGGCACTCGGAGTACGACCCACCGCGACTAGTCAGAAGTACTGCTTCTAATCGAGCACGGAAGCGAGCGGCGTGTCCTGGAGGGATTCTCCTTAGCTTACCCACCTCATCGGCAGCTAGGCCCAATTCTTGACAGCCTTTCTGTAAAGCACTTAGCGCCTCGGTTGATAATTTTTCGAGAAGGTTAAGACAGTCTCTTTGGTGTTCTGTGAGATCAGGTGTAGAAGCGGCCACCGAGAATAACCGTGGATCCTGCCGAACTGCAGCCTCTACAAGATACAGGCCTTCGGTCAGCATGTCGCCTAGAATTGCATAAACACCCAACTGAAGAACGCGCCGGGGAGTAGAGACAAGAGTCGTAGATTGCCGAGCCCGTTCGAAGGCCTTCGGGTATTCATGAATGGCGTAGTGAATTCGCGCGAGATGCCACAGGGCATCTGCTCTCGCCTGCACATCGAGGTTTTGCGGGAGGGTGAGCGCATCGTGGACGAAAGCCACAGCTCGGAGCGCATTGCCCTTTCTAAGCTCCACGGCACTGAGATTCATTAGAATTTGGTAATCGGTGTTGTCGAGGCGCAGGGCTAGGTTAAAGCGTTCCTCAGCCTGCTCTACCTTGTCGTTGACAAGATTGCGCACTCCCTGGTCAAGAAGCTCGCGAGCTTCGGTGCTGCGGGGCCGCCTCAACACTGCGAGCATTTGCTCGGAAAGAGCGCGTAGTTGAACTAACTCCCATCGAATCTCCCCCAGCTCGCCAGCGATCCGATCGCCGAGGTCTTCGATAGCCAAGGCAATGGCTTCCGCGCCTCCTGCGATCGCTTGTTCGAGGTGTTCGGTTTGGATACTGAGCTCTCGGCAGATGGACGCTGCTGCTGCAACGTTTTTTTCGAAAACGGCCCACGTGGTCCTCTTCTGTTGCAGCATCTGTGCTCTGGCGAGAGAAACCAGTTCCCGTTGGCGAGCGGGTATTCCTAGGAGGAAATCCGCCTCTGGGCCGAAAATCGGGAGCGCGGCAAAATTCCCGTATGTGTAACGATGCACAAGTGTGTCGGTCAAGGAAGAGCCCCCCTGACAGAGGTTTCTTTCCAATAACTACACTACAGGTCTCGGAAACGGCCGCGGGGCCGCACGCGTGTTACTTCTCAGGAAATGCATCGCTGACGAGGAGCGACCAGCCAGGGATGACTTCTTGAGCCGCAAACGAGTCAGAGAGACCAAGAATCTCCGGCTCCGAGTGTGGCTTGTGCACGACGAAGAGTTGTCGCTCGGTGTCTGCGAGAACAACAACGCGGGCCCCAGAGCGCAACCAGAGGAGCACCTTCTCTTGGACAGTGGTATAGGTGTCGGACGGCGACAGCACTTCGAACAGGAGATCCGGGGCACCGGGAAAATACTTTTCGCGTGGGAATTGGGCTGCGGCGAGCCGTTCGTTGGAGACGAACGAGACGTCTGCCGCGCGAACCTCGTCGGGGTTGGTGCTCAGGAGGAAGCCCGTTTCCGCAGCAAGAACGACGCCCAGGTTCTGGGCATCGACATGGACAGACAGGCTGACGCCGATTCGGCTGGCGGTCCGGCCGTGTTGGTATCCGGGCGGCGGCATTCGGCGCAGCTCTCCCTGGACAAGCTCGTGCCGCCAACCGTCATCGGGCATCCGAAGGAGGTCATCGGCGGTCAGCAGTTGCGAAGCGATGGTCACGGGCGTGAGTCTAGCATGGGACCAACGGCCCCATCCCGCCTATAATCCCCACCCATGACGACGACACCGCAGCAACGCATCGAAGCCGACCTCAAGGCCGCCATGAAGGCGGGCGAGAAGGAGCGGCTTTCGACTCTGCGCATGCTCTTGACCGACATCAAGAACGAGAAGATCCGCCGGCTGGGCGAAGTGGACGAGGCAGGCCTCGTGTCGCTGGTGCGCAAGGCGATCAAGCAGCGGGAAGAGGCCGCGGCTCAATACAAGACCGGCGGACGGGAGGAGCTCGCCGCCAAGGAGGAGTCCGAGGCCAGGATGCTGGCAGAGTACCTGCCCGCGCAGGTCGACGAAGGCCAGATTCGCGCCGCCATCCAGGAGCTGGTGGCCGCGCGCGGCCTCGCGGGGCCGGCGGCGATCGGGCCGATCATGAAGGAGATGCTGGCGCGCTTCGGCTCTGCCGCGGACGGCTCGACGATCAACCGGATCGCCCGCGAGGCGCTGGCGAAGCCGGCAGGCTGATTGCGGCGATTGGATGCGTAGAGTCATCGTCGGCACGGCCGGCCACATCGACCACGGCAAGACGAGCCTGGTCAAGGCGCTCACCGGGATCGACTGCGACCGCTGGGCGGAAGAGAAGGCCCGCGGCATCACGATCGATCTCGGGTTCGCGCACCTCCTGGAAGACGATCTCCAGATCGGGTTCGTCGACGTCCCCGGGCACGAGCGCTTCCTGCACAACGCCCTCGCCGGTCTGGGCGGCATCCGTATCATGCTGCTGGTGGTCGCCGCGGACGAGGGGGTCAAGCCGCAGACGCGGGAGCACTTGGCGGTCTGCTCGCTCCTCGGCATTCCGGCCGGTCTGGTGGCGCTCACCAAGGTCGACCTCGTCTCTCCCGATCTCCTGGAATTGGCTCAGCTCGAAGTCGAGGAGCTGCTGGCCGGCACGCCCTTCGCCGGCTCTCCGGTCCTCCCGGTCTCCAGCACGACCGGAGAGGGATTGCCCGCGCTGCGGACGGTCCTCCTCGATCTGGCGACCCGGCATGCCATGCCGCCCGACCCGGAGCGGCCGGCACGCCTGCCCGTCGACCGCGCGTTCCATCTCAAGGGCCTGGGAGTGGTGGTCACCGGCACGCTGGCGAGCGGTGCGGTGCGGGTGGGGGACACGCTGGAGCCTCTCCCCCGCCATCCCGGGGCCGCCGACCGCGTGCGGGTGCGCAGCATCCAGGTGCACGGCCAGCCGCGGGAAGCGGCGGAGGCCGGCGAGCGGACATCGCTCCAGCTCACCGGCGCCGCGCTGGAGGAGCTGGCGCGCGGCCAGCAGCTCGGTGTGCCCGACGCCTTCGCGGCCACCACCAGCCTCCTGGTCCGCTTCACCCTCCTGCCGGACGCGCCGGCGCCGGTGCGCGGCTTCGTCCCGGTGCGCCTCCACCTCTATGCCGGCGAAGCGGTGGGCCGCATGCGCCCGTTGGCGGACGGGGGGCTCGCTCCGGGAGAGACCGGGCCGGTGGAGATCCGCCTGGAGGCGCCGGTGGTGGCGGTGCGCGGCGACCGCGCGATCGTGCGCCGCCCCTCGCCGCAGGCCACGCTCGGCGGCGGCGAGGTCCTCGACCCACGCTGGCGGCGGCACCGCGGCACCCTGCTGGCGGCGGCGTTGGGAGCGCTGCAAGGGGACCTCCGCGCGGCCGTGGCCTTCTGGGCGCAGGAGACGGGCGAGCGCGGCGTCGGGGCTGCCGAGATCGCACGCCGGTTGGGGATCCCGGCGGCAGGGGCGGCTGTCGAGCTGACTGCCCTCGCCAAGGAGCAACGCCTCTTGGCGGTGTCAGCGGGGAATGCGGCGCGCTGGATCGCGCCGGCCGCCGTGCAGCGGGTCACCGAACGTGCCAAGCGGGTGCTCAAAGAGTACTTTCAGAAGGACCGCCTCGCCGAGTCGATGCCGAAGGCCGAGGCGGTGCGCCGGATCCTGCGCGGCCGGGCGGCGGAGCTGGCGCCCGTCTACCTGGGCTGGCTGGAGGCGCAGAAGGTGCTCGTGGTGAGCGGCGACCTGGTGACGCTGCCGGGCCGCAGCGCCCAGCTCACCGGCGAGGAATCAAAGCTCTCCGCCGCCGTGTTGGAAAGGTTCGAGCGCGCTGGCCTCACTCCGCCGGGGCCCGAGGAGCTGTCGGTGGGCCTTTCGGCCAAGCCGCAGATCCTGGAAGGCGTCATCCGCCACCTGGTGGCGCGCGGCCAGCTCATCCGCCTGCCGACCGGACTGATCCTCGCCGCCACTGCCATCACCGGCCTGCGCAGTGACCTCCTGGCCACCGCCTGGGAGCGCTTTTCGGTGGCGGATTTCAAGGATCGTTTCGGCCTCAGCCGCAAGTGGGCCATCCCCCTGCTCGAGCATCTGGACTCGACGGGCGCCACCCGCCGGCTCGGCGATGAGCGCATGGTGGTGCGGGAAAGGAGCACCGCGTGATGTCCATCGCCGCCCTCGGAAGGAGCCCCGCGCGGTTTGTCTGATTCCACGGACGGTCCGCGATTTCGCCGATCGGCTCGGAGTTTCGCTTCCACGAAAAGAATCCGCCTTGGAAGATAACCGCTCTCAAGCTACAATCGGCCCATCCTGAGCCTGGAGAAGATCGCCAGCATGGTGTTTCCGGTGCTTCTGCACCCAGACCTCTATCGCCGGCTGCGGCGCAGCGACCGCGGCGAACGCGCCCGTGTGTGGAAGACGCTCCTCCGCCTGCGCGAGGGGCAGTGGAGCGGCGGCACCCGGGTGAAACGGCTGCGCGGCGTGGGCAAGCCCGTCTATGAAGCGCGCACCGACTCCGGCGACCGCCTCCTGTTCACCATGGTGCGCTCGGCGGACGCCGAGCATCCGGACCGCCTGCGCTCCCATCTCCAGGTATGGGACCTGGTGGAGCACGACGACGCCGAGCGGGTAGCCCGGCGTAACCGGACGCCCGAGGCCGAGTTCCTCGAGCTCGAGCCGCTGGAGCAGTTCGAGATCTCCGAGCCACCGCCCCATCCGGAGGCCGTGTTCGCCGACCTCGCCGCCGAGGATCCGGCCGAAGCTGCGGAGCCGCTCCTCCACTTCCTGCTCCCTCCGGAGGGCTTCGTGGCGGGCGGCGACGACGAGGTCTCCGGCGGCGTGCGCTGGTTCCTCGTCGAGCCCGGGTTCCTCGCCGGGGAGGAAGAGTTCCAGCGCATGCTGGACAGCGGCGGCGAGGAGCTGGAGCTGAAGCTCTGCCGCGAGCAGTACGAGGTGCTCCGCGCACCCGGACCGGTGCTCCTCGCCGGCAGCGCCGGCAGCGGCAAGACCACCATCGCCGTCCACCGGCTGGCGGCCGGAGCGAGCGAGGCCGAGCCGCCTTCGGCGCTCTACCTCTCCTACAGCGCGCCCCTGGTCGAGCATGCGCGCGGCCTCTACCACGACCTGGTCCTCGCCCGCGGCCTCGACCCCGAGCGCCGGCCGCCCCAGTTCTTCACGTTCGGCGACCTGTACCGCCACCTCGTGCCCCGCGAGCACCGCGAGCACCAGGCGCGGCCGATGACCGAGGCGCTTTTCCGCAACTGGTTCCGCCGCCAGCGGAGAGGGGCATCGCACGCGCGCGGCTCCGGCAAGCTCCTCGATCCCGCCCTGGTCTGGGAGGAGCTGCGCAGCATTCTCAAGGGGGCTTGCCTCTCGCCGTCGCAGCCGATGCTGGACGAGGAGGCCTACATCGAGCTGGGCAGGAAGCGCGCTCCCCTCTTCGTCGAGGAACGGCCGGAGATCTATCGCATCGCCCAGCGCTATCAGGAGCTGCTCGCCGCGGAGGGGCGTTCGGACCGCATCGACCTCTGCCGGCGCGCCTTCGCCGAGCTGCGCCGCGGCAAGCCCCGGGGCTGGGACGTCGTGATCTGCGACGAGATCCAGGACCTGACCGAGCTGGAGGTGGCGTTCGTCCTCTCGCTGTCGCGGCGGCCGGACCTGGGCGGCGTCCTGTTCACCGGCGATACGCAGCAGATCGTCAACCCGAGCGGCTTCCGCTGGGCCGAGGTGCGGCGGCTCGCCGGCAAGGCGGCGCACAGCAAGACCGCCCCCGCCGTGCTGCGGCTGCGCCGCAACCTGCGCAGCGTCCGCCCGCTGGTGGAGCTGGCGAACGCCCTCCTCCTGCTGCGCCGCGAGCTCTTCGGCCGTAGCGAGGAGGACGAGCCGGAAGAGGCGGCGATCGAAGGACCGCTGCCCATCGAGATCCCCGCCGGCGAAGAGGAGGCCCTGGCCGCCATCCGCGACTTCGGTCCGCGCTGCGCCGTGCTGACGTTGGACGACGACGAGGCGGAGCGGCTGCGCAAGCGACTGGACACCACCCGCGTCTTCCACATCCGCGAGGCCAAGGGGCTGGAATTCGACACCGTCGTCCTGTGGCGGGTGCTGACCCCCGACCAGGATCTCGTCGAGCGTTTCACCCGGGCGCCGCGGCAGACTGCGGCCTTCGAGAAGGAAGCGCGTTTCAAGCGGCTGCTCCAGCACCTGTACGTCGGCGTCACCCGGGCCCGCCGCCACCTGGCCGTCTACGAAGGACCCTCCCCTCATCCGTTCTGGGCCGACGAGCGGTTCCGCGGCCGGCTGGTGCTCGACAGTGTCGAGGGCCTCGCCCACCTCTTCCATGCCACCGCTTCGCCCGAAGCCTGGGAAACCGAGGGCGACTACTTCCTGGAGCGCGGCCATTTCGGCCAGGCCGCCGAGTGCTACCGCCGGGCCGGCCGGGTCGAGAAAGAGACCGCCGCGCTGGCCCGTGCCGACGAGTCGCGCGAAGACTGGGCTGCGGCCCTGGAGCGCTGGACGCACCTCGGCGACCCGGGACGCCAGGCGCCGCTTCTCGAGCGTCTCGGGCGGCTCACCGAGGCGCTCCCTCTCTACCGGCAGGCCGGCATGCTGCGGGAAGCCCGCTGGTGCGAGCTGCGGCTTCTCGAGCGCGCCCGCGACTGGGCGGCGGCGGCCGCCGGCTGGGAGGCAGAGGGAAACTTCACCGACGCCGCCCGCTGCTGGAGCCGGGCGGGCGACGAGCGCCGGGCGCTCCTCGCGGCAGCCCGCAGCGCCGAGGCGGACGGACGCTGGGCGGAAGCCGGCGAGATCTGGCTGCAGCTCGCCGCGCACGAGGACGCGGTGCGCTGCTTCCGCGCCGCGGGAGAGCCGGCGCGGGCCTCGCTCGCCCTTGCCGCGCGCCACGAGGCGGCGGGAGAGTGGCGCCAAGCGGCAACCGCCTACCGCCTCGCGGGCGAGGCTCAGGCATCGCGGCGCTGCCGGGCGCGCGCCCATGAGGAGGCCGGGAGCTTCGACCGCGCCGCGCGCCTGTGGGAAGGGCTCGGCGAGACCGCGCGCGCCGTCGGGCTCTACGCCCGCGCGGGCCGCTGGGACGCGGTAGCCCGCCTGGAAGGGATCGCGCCGGAGGAGCAACAGCGCCTCCTCCCCCACGTGCGCGCGCTCCTGGAAGCCGGCGACTGGCGGAACGCCGGAGCGCTGACCCAGGCGCGCATCGACGTCCTGCGCCCGCGCCTGCCGGACGTCCCGTGGTTCGTCTTCGACGAGGAGCAGCGCCTCACCTGGCAGGAGCTCTGCTCCTTCGAGCAGGTGCAGCAGGCGTTTGACGCCTTGCGGGCCGAGGAGGAAGGCGCCTGGAGCCGCGCCTGCCGCTGCTGGAGCCGGGCAGGCAACCGCGAGCGCGCCGCGGCGGCCCTGCGGCACCGGATCGAGCGAGTGCACCACCCTCTGCGGCGTGCCCGAGCCTGGGTGGCGGTCGGCGACGCGGAGCACGCCTTGGAGTGCTTGCGCGCCGCGAGCGATGCTGCCCTCGAGCCGGAGGCGCTCCTCGCCGTAGAGGCTCTGCGGGCGGAGATCGAGGAGCGCTGGCAGGAAGCGGCAAAGCTCTGGCGGTCGATCGGGCGAGAGCGGGACGAGTCGCGCTGCCTCGCCCGTGACGCCCAACGGATCGGCGATTGGGCTCTGGCCGCACGCCACCACCGCCTCGCCGGACAGCCGCGCCTGGCGACCACGGCCGAAAGAAAGGCACGCCTGACAAACCCCACCGCCGCCGCGGAGGGCCTGAAGACGTGAGCTCGCATGCTGCGTGATCGAGAGCACCCGGCGCTGGCGGCATTCGACCGCATGACCCGCGGCGCCGCCTCTCCCGAGGAGACGCGCAGCGCAGTCCGCCACCTCCTCACCGGCTGTCCGCGCTGCTGCCGGCTGGCCGCCGAGGCGCGCAGCGCGCAGTCGCGCGAGCCGCTCTATGACTATGACGACATGTTCGACCGCCTCGAGCGCAAGGCGGCGGCGGGTCTCATCCAGATCGAGAAAGAGCGGGAGACCGCGCGTCAGCTCTACGCCGAGCTCCTCGAGCAGGAGGCCGTGCAGGGGCTCACCCAGGTCCACAGCACGCGCCGGTACGCCAGCCTCGCGCTCTGCGAGCTGCTCCTGCAAATCGCGCGCGATCTCTCCGTCGCAGCTCCCGACCGCGCACGGCGGGCCACGGAGCTGGCGGTGCGGGTCGCCGAGCAGCTCGATCTCGAGCTCTATGGCGCGCCGGTGGTGCAGGACGTGCGGGCGATCGCCTGGGCATACCTCGCCGACACCGGGCGGGTCAACGCCGACCTGCGCTTGAGCCACAACGCCCTGGAGACCGCCGAGCTGCTCCTGGAGCAGGGGACCGGCGATCCGCTGGCGGAAGCCGAATTGCTGGGGATCAAGGCGTCCTTGAGCGCCTACGGCGGCCGTTTCGATGAAGCGATCCAAACCCTCAACCGGGTGGCATCCATCTACCGCCGGCTGGGGGACCGCCACCTCCTGGGCCGCACCTATCTCAAGAAAGGCACGGTCCTCGGCAACGCCGGCGAAATCGCGGCGGCGCTGCGCCTGATCCGCTGCAGCATGGATCTGATCGATCCAGTTCGCGAGCCGCACCTGATGGTCTGCGCCACCCATAACTACATCTGGTTCCTCAAGGAGAGCGGGCGCGCCGGGCAGGCCGATGCCTGTCTCGACGGCGCGCGCCGCCTCTACCGGCGCGCGGGCGACCACCGCGACCTCGTGCGGCTGCGGTGGCTGGAGGGGAAGATCGCCGAGCGTCCGCGCGACGCCGAGACGGCCCTCCTCGCCGCCCGCGAAGGTCTGGCCCGCGAAGGGCTCGCCTACGAGGCGGCCCTGGCCGCCATGGACCTCGCCGTCCTCTACACGACCGAGGGGCGCGCCGCCGACATGCGCCGGCAGACCGATCAGATGCTGCCGCTGTTCCACAGCGAGGACATGTACCGGGAGACCCTGGTGGCGCTGCTCTCCTTCCAGGAGGGCCAAGCCCGCCGGGAGCCGTCCGGGCTGCTCAACGAGGTGGGGACCTATCTGAGCCGCGCCTGGCGGGACAAGAATCCACCCACCCTCGCGCACCCCCTATAATCGGGACGCATGGCCGTCCTGTCCGACGTGGATCTGCTGGCCCGGCTGGTCGCCTTCGACACGACCAGCCGCAACAGCAACCTCCCGCTCGCCGACTTCCTGTGCGACTACCTCGACCGGCCCGGGGTCCGGATCGAGCGCCAGCCCTCGCCCGACGGCGCCAAAGCGAACGTCGTCGCCTGGCTGGGGCCGGAGCCGGCGGAAGGCGACGAGAGGCGGCCGGGCCTGGTGCTGTCGGGTCACATGGACGTGGTGCCGGCCGAGGAGGCCGGCTGGCGGAGCGATCCGTTCACCCTCGCCGATGCGGGCGACCGTTGGGTGGCGCGCGGCGCCTGCGACATGAAAGGCTTCCTGGCCGTGGCAGCCAACGCCGCGATCGGCGCGGGCTCCGCTCTGCGCGCTCCGCTCGCCCTCGTCTTCACCTACGACGAAGAGGTCGGCACCCTCGGCGCCCGGCATCTGCTGGAGAGCTACGCCGCGGGGCGCCTCCTGCCGCGCAGCGCGATCATCGGCGAGCCCACCTCGCTGCGTGTGGCCCGCGCCCACAAAGGGCATCTCAAGATGCGCATCACTCTCCACGGCCGCAGTGCCCACAGCGGCTATCCGCACCTGGGAGCCAACGCCATCGAGCCTGCGGGGCGGGTGATCGAGGCGCTCGCCGCCCTGCGCCGGATCCTGGAGGGTGAAGAGACGCCTCATGCCGACCTCTTCCCGGAGGTGCCCTTCGTGCCGCTCAACGTCGGGACGGTCCATGGCGGCTCGGCGGTCAACGTGGTCCCCGACCGCTGCGTCATGGAGGTCGGGGTCCGGCCTCTGCCCGGCATGGATTCCACATCGCTCGCCGAGCGGGTGCGCCGCGTAGCGTTACTCGCCGCAGCCGAAGTCCCTGTCGACGTCGAGATCCTCTCCGACAGCCCGCCCATGCTCCTCGGAGAGGAGGCGCCGATCCATCGCCACCTCTGCTCTCTGGTCGGCCAGGAGAGCGGGGCCACGGTCGCCTTCGCCACCGACGCCGGCTGGCTGCAACGCCTGGGGCTCGACTGCGCCATTTTCGGTCCCGGCACCATCGAGGTGGCGCACAAGCCGAACGAGCACGTGCCGAAGGCCGAGCTGGCGAGCGCCCGGGAGCTCATCGGACAGACCGTGCGGCGATTCTGTCTGGAGGCGGGATGAGCGGCGCGGAGACGATCCTCGCCGCGGACTTGACCTGGACCGGCGAAGCGTTCGAGCCCGATGTGCGGGTCCACGTCGGCGCGGACGGCCGCATCGCCGCCGTCGATCGAGGCGGTCAGGCAGAGCCCGCGCACCGGCTGCGTGATCGAGCCCTCCTACCCGGCTTCGTGAGCTCCCACTCCCACGCCTTCCAGCGCGGCCTGCGTGGCCGCGGCGAGACCTTCCCGGAAGGAGCCGGCAGCTTCTGGACCTGGCGCGAAGCCATGTACGGCTTGGTCTCGCGTCTCGACGGCGACGAATTCCGCCGCCTCTGCCTCCAGACTTTTCGCGAGATGCGCGCGGCCGGCGTCACGACCGTGGGCGAATTCCACTACTTCCATCACACCCTGGGGACCGAGGACTGGTCCTGCGACGAGCTCGTCCTGCGGGCCGCGGCGGAGGCTGGCATCCGCATCGTCCTCATCCAGTCCTACTACCGGACCGGCGCCATCGGGAAGCCTCTCCAAGGCGCGCAGCTCCGCTTTTCGTCGCCCTCACCGGGAGCCTATTGGGAGCAGGTGGACCGTCTCGCGGCGCTCCTCGATCCACGCCGCCAGAGCCTGGCCGCCTCCGTCCACAGTCTGCGCGCGGCGAGCCTCGACGACCTGCGGGAGGTCTACGACGAGGCACGGCGCCGGGATTTGCCGTTCCACATCCACGTCGAGGAACAGCGGCGAGAGATCGAAGAGGCCCTTGCCTTCTACGGACGGCGGCCCATGGCCCTCCTCCTGGAGACCCTGGGGACGGCGACCGACGTCACCGCCGTCCATTGCACCCACACCGACCCGGAGGACATGGAGCGCTTCGTGGCCGGCGGCGGCACGGTCTGCCTCTGCCCGCTCACCGAGGGCAACCTGGGCGACGGCATCGCCGCGGTGCCCCACCTCCGTGGTCTCGGAGGACCGATCTGCCTGGGCAGCGATTCGAACGCCCGTATCTCGACGCTGGAGGAGATGCGCTGGCTGGAATACGTCCAGCGTCTCGCCAGTCAGAGCCGCGGCGTGCTGCGTGATGCCGGAGGCAGAGTCTCGAAGGTCCTCGTCGACGCCGCGACCGTGGCAGGCGCCACCGCCCTCGGCCTCGACGCCGGCCGCATCGCCCCCGGCGCCTGGGCCGACTTCGTCGCCGTCGACTTGGCCGCCCGCACCCTCGCCGGCTGGGAGCCCAAGACCTTGCTGGACGCTCTCGTCTTCGGCGCGGGCGAAGAAGCCATCGCGGGGACGTGCGTGGGTGGGGAGTGGCAAGAGAACAGCTGACCTATCCTTGCTGTCCTTGTCGTCCTTGAAGTCCTTGCGGCTGCTGCCATAGGCTCTTGCGCTATGTGCGGACGCTACACGCTGAGCTCACCCAACGACGCCGTCGCCGACCTGTTCGAGCTGCCGGAGCTGCCGCTCCTTCCACCGCGCTACAACGTGGCGCCCACCCAGGAGGCGGCGGTGGTGCGCGTGCCCGCTCCGGGCGCGCCGCGCCGGCTCGACCTGCTGCGCTGGGGGCTCATCCCCTACTGGGCCGAGGACCCGTCGATCGGCAACCGCATGATCAACGCGCGATCCGAAAGCGTGGCCGAGAAGCCGGCCTACCGGCGCAGCTTTCGCAAGCAGCGCTGCCTCATCCCGACGGACGGCTTCTACGAGTGGAAAAAGGAAGGGAAGCTCAAGCAGCCCTTCCACATCCGGCGCAAGGACCGGCTCCCATTCGCCTTCGCCGGCCTTTGGGAGCGCTGGAAGGACCCCACGGGGAAGCTCCTCGACAGCTTCACCATCCTCACCACCGACGCCAACGAGCTGATCAGGCCCCTGCACAACCGCATGCCCGTGATCCTCGACCGTAAGGACTTCGGCCTCTGGCTCGATCCGGCGGCGGACGATCCGGTTCCGCTCCTGGCGCTCCTCGTCCCTGCGCCGAGCGCGGAAATGGAGACCGTGCCGGTGAGCCGCGCCGTCAACAGTCCGGCTCACGACGCCCCCGACTGCATCGAGCCGCTGGTCGAGAGCTGAACGCGCTTCACGGTCGCTTCTGAACCAGTCTCCGGTCGAAGAAGTCCGCCGTCGCCCGGTACGCCTCCAGCCAGTGCTTCCAGGTCAGGAAGTCGTGGATCTCATCGGGGAAGATGAGCTGCTCGATGTCGACTTTCCGCTTGCGTAGCGCTTCGACGAGGGAGACCGTCTGGTTGAAGGCGACGTTGCGGTCGTCGTCGCCGTGGATGAGCAGGACGGGCGAGCGCCAGCCGTCCACGCCGGCCATGGGCGACGACTCGAAGGCCAGACGCTCTTCTTCCGGCTGCGGAGCGTAACCGGGGATGAAGGTGCGGATGCCCATGTTCCAGTCGTGCACGCCGTGCATGTCCACTCCGGCCGCGAACAGGTCCGAGGCGCGGGCAAGGCCGAGCGCGGTGAGGTAGCCGCCGTACGAGCCGCCCCACAGACCGATGCGGGTGGGATCGACGTCCGGCCGCGCGCGCAGCCAGAGGCCGGCCCCCAGCACGTCGTTGAATTCGCTCGCACCGGTCGCGCCCTGACGTGGCGCTTCCCGGAAGGACAGACCGTAGCCGATCCCGGAGCGGTAGTTGACCGCCAGGACGAGATAGCCGCGGCTCGCCAGGTACTGGTTCAGCGCGTAGGAATTGTAGTAGTAATGCATATAGTGCCAGCCGAGGAGCATCTGCCGGTGGGAGCCGCCGTGGAAGAAGAGCAGCGCCGGCCGCCGCTCGCCGCGGGCAATCTGCCGCGGCTTGAAGAGCTGGGCGTGGATCTGCATGCCGTCGGAGGCGGTGACGATCACCGGCTCGGGCGCCACCAGGGAGTCGGTGGGGAAGTCGGCGGGGATCGTTCCCGACGCCAGCGGCCGGACCTCTCCCCCACCAACACTGATCAACGCCTCGGCCGGCCGCCGTGACCCGGCCTGGAACCAGGCGGTCGCCTTGCCGTCCGCGGTCACCGCCGGCATCCATTCGATCCCCTCGCCGCGGGTCACTGCCTGCGGGCCGCTACCGGCAAGCGGCAGACGCCAAAGGTGGCGGCGGTCGACGTCGCCCTGGTTGGAGTTGAACACCAGCTCGCGGCGGTCGGGCGTCAGGATCACGTTCTCGACTTCGAACGCGCCGGGGGTGAGGAGCGCCGCTTCCCCGCCTGCCGCCGGGACGGAGTAGAGATGGAGCCAGCCGTCGCCCTCCCAGGGAAAGACCAGGCGGTCGCCGGTTCCCCAGAGGATCTGGTTCGGCGCCTCCATCTCATGGAAGACGCTCCCCGGTCCCTCCCGGGCTCGCCAAACGGTCTTCGCCGCGCCGGTAGCCGCGTCGGCCACCAGGATCGACCACGGCTGGCCGGCCAGCGAGGAGTGGAACAATGCGATCTCCGACCGGGCCGGGAGGCGCAGGAAGGCGATCCGGGAACCGTCGGGCGACCAGGCAGGCTCGGCGTCGCGGTCCACGCTGGGCGCGATCCAGCGTACCTCCTTGGCAGCCAGGTCGTAGACCGCCAGCAAAGAGTGGTCGCCGCGGTCGCTGATAAAAGCCAGGCGGCTGCCGTCCGGTGACCAGCGAAGGTTCCGCGCGTTGCCCCGTGCCTGGACGAGGGCCGTCACCTCCGCCTTGTCAGCCAGGGGAGCCCAGAAGATCTTGCCGCCGCGCACCAGGGCCATGCCGTCGCCGCGCGGCGACGGCGCGGCGGCGCTCCCCAGACCGACTTTCACCGGCTCACCGCCAGCGAGGGAGACGCGCCACACCGCCTGCTCGGCGCCGGCCGGATCGCTCGTCGGGTTGGGCACCTCCCCTTGGCGGTTCGGTCCGTTGCCGCGAACGTAGACGATCGTCGAGCCGTCCGGCGTCCACTCCAGGCCGCCCAGCTCCTGTCCATCGTCCTTGTCGTAGTGCGTCAGCGGCCGTCCCTTGTACTCCGGCGGCTCGGCGACCCAGAGGTTGTGGACGCCGCGGGCCGTCAGCACCCAGGCGAGCTTGCCGCCGGAGGGCGACGCCAGCAGCTCGGAGGGGAACGGCGCGGCGAGGATCTGCTCGAGAGCGGGTCCGGCTGCCCAAACCGGCGGACCGGCGGCGAGCAGTGCCAGGACGAAGAGGATGGACGGACGCGGACGGACGGCGGCGAACGGGCTCACGGACGTGCACCTCCCGCGAAAGAAGATTTCGCGGGAGATCATCTCACGGCCTTCATTGCGGCGCTTCGAAGCGGAGGCTCGCGTCGTGCTGCGCCCGGCGCAGATAGGCGGCCACCCCGGCGACCACCTCGAGGCTCGCCCGCTCGGCTTCGGCCGCCTGGCGGACGAACGCCAGCGCGGCGAGCGCCTCGCGGTGGATGTGCAGCGACGAGAAGATGGGGACCATCTCGCCCGCCAGCCGCTTGAGATCCGCCGTCCGGCCCTGCTCGGCGTAGAGCGTAGCGAGCTCCAGGGAGACCAGGGCCGTATCATAGGGAATCCCCTCGGCGATGAACCCGCTCTGCGCGGCCAGGAAGAGCGATTCGGCCTGCCCGAGCTGGCCGAGGCCGCGCACGACCTTCCCCTTCACCCACTTGCGCCGGTTCTGTGTCCAGGCGTCGGTGAAGTCGCGGTAGAGCGGCCGGGTCTTGCGGTACATCTCCTGGGCTTCCCGGAACCGGCCAGCCGCGGCGAGGTAGTCGACCAGGTTGTGACGCGCGCAAAGCAGCAGACGGGGCTCGTCTTCCGGATGGATCAGGTCCAGGGCGCGATAGAGCAGAGGGATGCCTTCCGCCGGCTCGCCGCGGTAGTGGTGGACGATCGACATGTTCACCAGGGATCTGCCGGCCCGGTGGTGATGCCCGCACTGCAGGAAGATGGTGACCGCTCTACCCAACAGCTTGAGCGCCTCCTCGAAACGGCGTTGGCCGCGGTACAGGGAGGCCTTGAGGTCGAGGTAGATCGCCCGTTCGACCGGGTCTCGCGTCCCCTGCTCGAGATGGAGCTCGGCCTGCTCGAAGGCCTCTTCGGCGCCGCTCAAGTCCGACCGGATCCGCCGCGAGTTGGCCAGGTAGGACCACGCCCTCGACCGCAGGTCCTCGACCAACCGCGCGCCGTAGTAGGAGAAGTCGAGATCGTCCGAGAGACGGAGCGCCAGGAGAGCGAGCTCCTCCGCGGCGGCCGGATCCCGTGTCCCCATCTCCAGGCTCCTCTCGATACACAGCTCGAAGACCCCCCAGGTGTGAAAGCGCCGCGAATTGCGCAGCAGGAGCTCCCGCTGTTCCGGTGAGCAGCCCAAAAGCTCCACGAAAAGCATGGGAGCCCGAGAGCGTTCCTCTTCGAGAGCCGCCTGCCGGCTCTCCAGGACCTGTTGCCCGCGATCGAGCACCTCGTCGTAGTTGGACCGTGCGGCTCCCGCGGCGTCTCCTCGGCGGGTGATGAAGAGGAGCAACCGGCTGCGGCAGTCCGCGCACCGCGCCAGATGCTCCAGCAAGCTCTGATGCTCACTGCCCAGAGACAGATAGAGCTCTTCCCATACCAGGTCATTCGGATGGATCTTCAAGCAGTTCCCTCCTCTCTCTTGAGTGGCCAGGGAGACGGCGGCTATGTACCGTCTCTACAACATAAGTTACCGTAGAGGGGTCAATCGAGACAACAAACGCAAAAAAAGAGCGCCGACTTCGGGAATCGGCGCTCGCCAGCGACTGGCTCGATCTCGGTCAACGGCCGTTGGGATCCATCGAGCTGCCCTCGTCGGAGGTGGCCCCGTTCGTCGGCGGCGGGTCCCCTGCATTGGGCGGCGTCGCGGTCTTGAGATCAAGCCCGGCTCCGCTTCCGGTCACGGACAGACCCGGCAGCGAGCGGAACCAGCCCGCGATCCGCTCCCAGGCGGCGGTAACGGCCCGGGTTTGCGTGCGCGGAACGCTGTGTCCGGCCGCCTGGGCGGCGGCCGTGGCGGTCAGGACGAGAAGGGCGACGACGGTGAGGAGGCGGCACATTTTGCGGGACATGGGGAAATCCTCTTCCCGGCCCACCGCTGCGGTCACCATGGCCGCTTGGGGGCCGTCACATGGAAGAGTGGCGCTTGTTACCCGAAACCGGGTCAGTTTCTTGCCTGATCACCTCTTTTTTTCCCGTCGATGGCAATCGACGGAGCCGAAAGAGGTCAGCGAGCGAAGCGGCCGACGAAGGCGCTGCGCTTGCCCGGGCTGCTCCAGGTCATGCCCAGGCCCGGGCCGCGGAAGGCGTGCGCCAGCGTCACGGCCGGCACAGCGGTCACGGTCGCGGTGAGGGGAGGGTAGTAGACCTCTTCGTTGCCGCACAGGTGGTCGCCGTGGTTGAGGGCGCGGGTGCGGAGCTCGAGGACGCCGCCGGCGGCGACCGAGGCCGCGGCGCCGTCGACGGAGACCGCGATGGGGGCGCTCTCGATGGCGGTCACGTCGTCCAGGAGGTCGCCCGCCATGGCGTGGGCGAACGCCACCAGGGCGTCGCGCTGCGCCGGAGTGGCCCGCTCGTCCACCACAACGACGGCATGGCCGGGGCCGCGATCGCCGAACGGATCGCCCAGCGTGGCCCGCACGCGCACCGCGGCTGCCACGGCGAGACCGTCGACGGAAACCCCTTGCCAGGCACCCCGGGTGACGCGCCAGGCGAGCACGGCCTCGCGGCCCGCCAGGTTGACCTCGGAGTTGGCGAAGCAGGGGCCAGTGTAGACGTCGGCGGTCCGCGCCTCCAGGTAGTCGCCCATGATCACCGGCTCCGCCCTCAGGGGAAGGGCGAGCCCGATAAGGGAAGCGACGAGAAGAAGATGACGCCGCGTGCGCATGATCCGATCTCCTACAGCTCCTCGTGGCACCCGCGGCCGTGGCGGCAGCTCTCTTCGTCCGCCACCCGGCTGTCGGGACCGAGGCACGTCATGGTCAGGCTGCACCAGAAGAAGCCGTCGCGGGTATTGGGAATGGACGGGTCCGGCTCGGCGTCGATGAACATCCCCTTCCAACGCAGGCGGCAGCAACGGTCGTGGAGATGCGCGCCGGCGGACCGGGGAGCAGTGGGGATCACGTTCATGGTCAGTCCTCTCTTCCGGCGGCGTGGCGGAGGGCGCGCTGCACCGCGACCCGCGCCAACTGGATCTTGTAGCCGTTTCCGGACAGCGCCTTCGCGCCGTGCACGGCGGCCTCGCTGGCCTCGCGGATGACACCGGCGTCGATCGCCTTGCCTTGCAGGAAGCGTTCCGCGTCCACAGCCACCCAGGGGATCGGCGCCACCTGGCCCAGGACCACACGCGCCCGCTTCACCTGCGCGCCGTCCATCTCCAGGGCCACGGCGGCGGTGGCGAGCGACCAGTCCAGCGTCTCCCTCTGCCGTACCTCGTAGCTGGCGATCCTGCGCCCTGCGGCCGGCCCCACGGTGACCTCGGTGACCACCTCGCCCGCGGCGAGGTCGTGCTCGCGCTCTCCCTGCGCCACCGGGATGTGGTAGAGCTTCTCGAGAGGGATCCGCCGCTCGCCTTTCGGCCCGGTCACCGCGACCTCGGCATCGAGGGCGATCAGGAGCGGCGCCAGGGTCGACGGGGTGACGAAGGCCGCCGGCCCGCCGTTGCCGAGGATCGCGTGATAGCGATTGTCGCCCTCGACCACCATGGATTTGCCGTCCCGCAGGGGGAGCAGGCCGAAGCCGTTGCGGAAATACCAGCAGCGCGGGCGCTGGCAGAGGTTGCCGCCCACCGTGGCGACGTTGCGGATCTGGGGACCGGCCACCCTGCCGGCGGCGTCGGAGACGGCCGGCAGCTCCAGGCGCAGCGCCGCGTCCGCCGCCAACTCGCCGACGGTGACCAGGGCGCCGATCCGGAAGCCGTGTTCCGGCGTGTAGCGGATCCCCTTGAGGTCGCGGATGGCCTTGAGATTGACCAGCCGTTCCGGCGTCTCGACGCCGTCCTTCATGAGGCCGAGGAGGTCGCTGCCGCCGGCCAGCGCCGCCGCCTTCCCGGGCAGGGCCGCCAGGAGCTTCACGGCCTGCTCCGCGGTCGTCGGGCTCGCGTACTCGAAGGGATGCATCAGGCCACCCCCTTCCCAGCGCTTGGAGAGAGGGCATCAAGGACCCGCCGCGGCGTCAACGGCAGGTAGGGCACGCGGACGCCGACCGCGTTGGCCACGGCGTTGGCGATGGCGGCGCCGGGCGAGACCATCGGCGGCTCGCCGAGACCGATCGGGCCGCGCTCGTCGAAGCCCGGACCGGTCATCATGTGCACCACCAGCTCGCCGACGTCGCCGATGCCGGCCAGCTTGTAGGACTCGAAGTCGACGTTCAACATCCGGCCGCTCACCGGATCGATGACCTTCTCCTCCGAAAGAGCGCCCGAGATCCCCATGATGAGGGCGCCGTAGACCTGGCTCTCGGCGGTCTTCAGGTCGATGACCAGGCCGCAGTCCTGCACCGCCACCATCTTCTCCATCTTGACGACCCCGGTCTCCACGTCCACCGCGACCTCCGCCATCTGGACGCCGCCCACGCCGCTCCCGGTCAGCTCGCCCGGCCCCGGGTTCGCTCCCGTGGCGGTCACCGGCGTGTGGCCGAAGAGCGCCACGGCCTGCCTCCAGGTGAGCTTGCGGTCGGGCGAGCCCTTGACGCGGATGGTGCCCTCCACCGCTTCGAGCTGGTCGGGAGGGACCGCCAGTTTCGCCGCCGCCTTCTCGCGGACCAGGCCGAGGGCGTTCAACGCTGCCCGCCGGGTGGCGGCGGCGACGCCGCCCACCGTCGTGCTGCCTCCGGAGCCTCCCGAAGCGGGATAGCGGCTGTCGCCGATGCTCACCTTCACCGCCTCCAGAGGCAGGCCGAGGGTGTCGGCGCAGACGATGCCGACCACGGTGCGCGTGCCGGTGCCCAGGTCCTGGGTGGCCATCTTGAGCTCCACCTGGCCGTCCGGCTGCAGGGTGATCTCGCAGTTGCTGCGGTGTCCCCGACCACCCCAGGTGTGGATGGAGAGCCCGAGGCCGCGTTTGACCGGCCCGGCCCCGCCGGCGCCGCGGGGGTGCCAGCGCGCCTTCCATCCCATGAGCTGCTCGGCTTTCTCCAGCTCCTGGCGGTAGACGTCGGCCAGGTTGCCCGTGATCGACAGGTTCTTGAGAAAGAGGTCGTAGGGGTCCATCCCTATCTTGGCCGCCAGATCGTCCAGCGCCGACATGGTGAGGAAGCAGCCCTGCGGATGGTTGGGCGCCCGCCAGGCCCGCGAGCTCGCGGTGTTGGTGGGCACCGAGATGTGGCGGCGACGCCGGTTGGGGATCTGGAACACGTAGGGTAGCGGCGGATCGCCGGAACCGCCCAGGCCTCCCGAGCCCCACGACTTCGAGACCCAGGAAGTGATCACGCCGTCCTCGCTCGCTCCCACCTCGATCTCGGCGAACGCCGACGGCCGGTCGCCCGCCACCGTCAGCTCGGCGGCGCGGTCGAGCATCAGCTTCACCGGCCCACCGGCCTGGCGGGCGAGCTCGGCGCATTCGATCCCCCAGCGGTCGGCGCTGAACTTGCTGCCGAAGCCGCCGCCCATGTATTGGGTGATCACGTGCACGTTGGCGGCGGGGATGCCGATCCGCTCGGCGAACTGCGGCGCCAGCGCCGACACCGCCTGCGTGGAGCACCAGGCAGTCATCTCCTCTTTGCTCGTCCATTCGCAGATCTGGCCGTGCGCCTCCAGGCAGTTGTGGGCGACGACCGGCATGCCGTAGGTGCCCTTGGAGCGCACCTTCGCCGCGGCGAGGGCGGCGTCCGGATCGCCCACCGTCTGCTCCTCGCCGGGCTTGGTCGCCGGGGCCGCCTCGAGCTTCTCCTCGGTGACGAAATGCGGCAGCACCTCGTACTCGACGGCGATGGCGCGCACCGCGTCTTCGGCGATCTGGTCGCTCGTCGCCGCCACCATCGCCACCTCGTCGAGCGCCCATTGGATTTCGGTGCCGACGCTCTGGATCACCCGCACCGCGCGCACTCCGGGCAGGCTCTGCGCTGCCGACAGGTCGAGCTTCGTCACCTTGGCATGGGCGTGCGGGCAGCGCAGCACCCGGGCGTACAGGAGGCCCGGCCGGTTGACGTCGTAGGTGTACTTGGCCGTGCCGGTCACCTTGGCCGGTCCGTCCAGGCGCGAAATGCGCTTTCCGATCAGGCTCCGCTCTTCCGCCGTCGGCCAGGAAGGAGCCGTGGTGGTGCCGGGATTGACGGGGTTGACGGGCTCAGCCATCGGACCTCCGCTTCTTCTTTTTCTTCTTCGGATGCGGCTCCGGCTCGTCGGCTCCCTCGCCCGCGGCAGCGGCCGCGTTGGCCGCCGCGACGCCGAGCACGGCGCGGCGCATGCCGGCATAGGTGCCGCAGCGGCAGAAATTGCCGGACAGGGCGTGATGGATCTCGGGCAGCGTCGGACTGGGGTTGGCGTCGAGGAGCGCCTTGGCCGACATCACGAAACCGGGAGTGCAGAAGCCGCACTGCTGGGCGTCGTTCTCCACGAAGGCCGCTTGCAGCGGATGCAGCTTCTCGACCGTGCCCAGTCCCTCGACCGTCCGGATGTCCCGTCCCTGCGCTTCGAGGGCCAGCACGCTGCAGGCATAGACCGTCTTGCCGTCGAGGATCACCGTGCACGAGCCGCAGGTGCCGCGGTCGCACACCTTCTTGGCGCCGGTGAGATCGAAATGGTCGCGCAGGGCGTCGAGCAGGGTGACCCGCGGCTCGAGCTTCGCGCTCATCGGCTGGCCATTGATCTGGAAGCTCATCGGGATCTCCCCGGGCCCCAGGATGGTCACCCCCTCTTCGACCCTGGGCTTCGGGGCCGCGGGAGCCACCGCCGGCACGGCGCGCAAGAGACCGGCGCCGAGGCCGGCCGCCGCGCTGCCGCGCAGGAAGGCGCGGCGCGAGAGACCGCGCGAATCGAGGGGGGAATTGGAATCGTCGCTCTGGCCGTCCTTCGCCATCGGCACCTCCTGGAAGGGAGCCCTGCGAGACCGCGGGTATTCTACACCCCGCGATTTACCAACCGCACTTGCGCCCCTTGTTCTGCTCGTCGAGCCACTTCTTGAGCGGCGCGAAATAGTCGACGATCGCAGAGGCGTCCATCTGCTCCTGGCCGGTGACGACCTTGAGCGCCTCGGGCCAGGGGCGGCTCTGCCCCATCTCCAGCATGGCGTTCAGCCGCTTGCCCGCCTCCTTGTTGCCGTAGATCGAGCAGCGATGGAGCGGCCCCTTGACGCCGGCGGCCTGGCACAGCCCGCGGTGGAGCTGGTATTGGAGGAGGCCGGCCAGGAAGTAGCGGGTGTACGGCACGTTGCCCGGCACATGGTACTTGGCGCCTGGATCGAAGTCCTTCTCGCTCCGCGGCAGCGGCGGCACGACGCCCTGGTACTTCTGGCGGAGCTGCCACCAGGCGGCGTTGTACTCCGACGGCTTGATCTCGCCGGAGAAGACCTTCCAGCGCCACTGGTCGACGAGCAGGCCGAAGGGGAGGAAGGCGACCTTGTCGAGCGCCTGCCGCATCAGGAGGCCGAGGTCCTTCGAAGGGTCCGGCACCCGGTCGATCAGCCCCACCTGCTTCAGGTACTCGGGTGTGACGGACAGGGCGATGGTGTCGCCGACCGCTTCGTGGACGCCGTCGTGCGCGCTGTCCTGGTACAGGAAGGGGAGCTTGTTGTAGGCGCGCTGGTAGAAGTTGTGCCCCTCTTCGTGGTGGATCGTGCGGAAGTCCTCCTCGTTGCTCTGGAGGCATACCTTGACGCGCAGGTCTTCCTTCTGGTCGATGTCCCAGGCGCTCGCGTGGCAGACCACCTCGCGGTCGCGCGGCTTGGTGAAGAGCGAGCGCTCCCAGAACGTCGCCGGCAGCGGCGCGAAGCCCAGCGACACGAAGAAATTCTCCGCGTACTTCGCCATCCCCTTGGCGTCGACTTTCTTCTCCTGCAGGCGCTGCGACAGGTCGTAGCCGGGATCCGCGGCCGGCGGCGCCACCAGGTCGTACAGATTGTCCCAGCTCTGCGCCCACATGTTGCCCAGGAGGTGCGCCGGGATCGGCTTGTCCGGGGGGACCAGCCCGCTGCCGTACTTCTCGTTCAGCTTCGCCCGCACGTGGCAGTGCAGGGAGTCGTACAGCGGCTTGACCTGGTTCCACAGGCGGTCGACCTCGGCCGCGAAGGCCTCGGGCGTCATGTCGTACTTGGCGCGCCAGAGAGCGCCGGTGTCCTTGTAGCCGAGCTCGCGGGAACCCTCGTTGGCGAGCTCGACGAGTCGGGAAAAGTCGTTGCGCATGGGAGCGCCGACTGCGTGCCAGCCGGTCCACGCCTCCAGCAGCTCCTTGGGATCGCGGCTCTTGTCCATGATGTCGGAGAGCTGTTCCAGGTCCAGGCACTTGCCGTCGGGCCGGCAGGACTTGCCGGCGCCGTATGCACCGTCGAGGCTGGCGGCGAGGCGCGCCAGCTCCGCTCCCTTCTGCGGATCGCCGGGAGCCGGCAGCGTCAAGCTCCGCTTGAGCAGCTCGAGGCGGCGGCGAAGATCCTCCGGCACCTGCACCTTGTCGTACCGCGCGGCCTGCTTGGCGTAGTCCACCGCCGCGGCGACCAGGACCTCGTTGCGTTTGGCGGCGAGGATTTCGGTGTCGTAGGTGATGAAGTTCTCCTGCACCCACTGCGCCCGCTGGCCCTCGATGCTCAGCTCGAGGAGCCGCGCCTCGGCATCCGTGATGAACTTCTGGACCTCGTCGACGGTGGGATCTGCGACGACGGGACCGGCGGCGCACAGCAGACAGACCAGACCGGCGACCACCGCAAGCTTCATACGGGTCATAGGCGCTTCCTCCAAAGACGGCGAGTATATCCGCAGGGCCGCGGAGGGTGTGACAGGCAAGGCAAGCCGGCAGACGAGGCTACGGTGTCAGGAACGCGAGGAAATGGGGCCCCGAGTCTCCTGAGCGGTCTCGCCAGTTTGGGCGATCTCGGCCACCCCGGGGTTGAGATCCTCATCGACAAGAAACCGCATCGGCGGCAGAAGCTACCGGTTGCGGGGCTGCGCGAAAGGGAGCTCGACCTCCATGCGCTCTGGCGTCCAGCGCGCCTCCCGCTCCAGGCGTGCACCGATCTCTTGCGGGTAGAGCTTGTAGTATTCCAACGCCGAGCGGAGCTGGGCGTCGGTCAACCACGGATAGTTCCTCCGCAACTCTTCGTCGTCCTGCTGCCCCTCTCGCCATGTAGCCACGATTTCCCAGACATCGAGGCCGGTGCTTGCCACCACGGCCCGGCGACCGGTCGGCCCATCGGCGAAGACGATTCCCGGGGCGCGCCGCATGATAAAGAGAATGCCGAAGATGATGCTGTAAAAAGTCATCCTGAATGCCCCCCCGCACTTGGGCCACGGACTCCGGAAATCTCGGAGCTCCGGCACACCCCGGCCCGCCTCCAACTTGAAGTGACTCTTCAGGTCAAAGCATTTCGCTACAAGATCCACGCCCATCCACGACTGTTTCGGCCTGCCCCTCGATCGGGACCGCGCTTTGTGTGCTGGCTTCGACAATAAGGGCGCCGAGCCGCGGTCGCCCCTGAGAGTCCCTCACCTCAAGGATCCTGAAGGGCCTCCGACTCGAGATCTCCGAGATTTTCCCCACGTAGTTTGTCAGACAGTTCCCAGCCCTTCAGCGAGAGCGGCGAAGGAGATGTCGGGCCGCCTCTTTACCTGAGGACCTCGGCGAGATTCAAGCTCCAGCCGGGAACGGCGTCGGGCGCGTCCAAAGTGTCGGATGGCCCCAGACGGACAACCGAGGCTCCGGGCCGGTAGACGAAACAGGCCCGCTGGCGCGGGAGGACCGCGACGACCAGCTTGGCGCCTGCGGCCAGCCACAGGTAGACCTTCTCCTGCACGTCGGCAAAGCTGTCCGAAGGGGAGACGACTTCCACCAGAAAGTCGGGCGCACCGGGGAAGTAGCCTTCTTCGTCAAACGGCGTAGCCGCCAAGCGCTCTCGCGAAACAAAGGAAACGTCCGGCGCACGGACCGTGTCGGGATTCGACTGGAGCTTGTAACCGGTCTCTGCGGCAGGGACGACGCCCAGATCGTGGGCTTGGACGTGCTGGAAGAGCCGCCCGCCGATCGCGCCGGCGATCGTGCCATGCTGAAAGCCTGGAGGCGGCATGCGTCGAAGCTCACCCTCGACGAGCTCGTAACGCCAGCCGTCGCGAGGCATTCGCAGGAGATCCTCCGCGGTCAGAAGCTGGGAGGCGACTGCCATAGTGGAATGCTACCACGGTAGCTCGGCTGGCTCCGGCTAGTCCGCGAGGACCGCCGCGATCCGCTCCAGACCTTCGGCGAGGGTGGCGCGCGAGCAGGCGAAGGAGATGCGGATGTGGTCGTCGGAGCCGAAGGCGGCACCGGGGACGACCGCCACTCGGGCTTCCCGCAGGAGGAACTCCGCAAAGGCCACCGAGCCCTGGCGGCCGGGGCCGTAGCAGGCGGCGACGTGCGGGAAGGCGTAGAAGGTGCCGTCGGGCGGCCGGCAGACAAAGCCGGGCAGATCGTTCAGGCGCGGGATGAGCATGTCGCGGCGCGCCGCATATTCGGCGATCATCTCGACCGCGGAGGCCTCGGCGTGACGCAAGGCTTCGAGCGCTCCGACCATCGCGAACGAGGTCGGGTTCGAGGTGGCGTGGCTCTGGATGACCTCGACCGCCTGCACCACGTCCGGCGGCCCCAGGAGGTAGCCGATCCGCCAGCCGGTCATGGCGTAGGTCTTGGAGAACGAGCCCACCAGGACCACGGTATCCGGGAACTCCGCGGCGAGGGAGGCTGCGCTCACCGGCTGCAGGCCGCCGTAGACGAAGCGCAGGTAGGTCTCGTCCGAGATCACCAGAAGGCCGCGCTCGGCAGCGAAGGCGACGATGCGACGCAGGTCCTCGGCGCTCACCACGCCGCCGGTGGGATTGCACGGGGCGTTGAGGAGGATGGCCCGCGTGCGCTCGGTCACCGCCGCGAGGACGGCATCGGCGTGGATGCGGAACCCGTCCTCTCCCACCGTGGGCGCGTCGACGGGGACGGCGCCGGCGAAGCGGATCTGCTCCGGCAGGCTGACCCAACTGGGGGAGGGGAGCACGACTTCCTGGCCGTCGTCGAAGACCGCGAGCGCGACCTCGAAGAGGGCCGCCTTGCCGCCGACGGTGATCACCGACTGCGCGGCGGTCCACGGCGCGCCGAACTGGCGGCGGTAGAGGTCCGCCACCTCGGCGCGCAGCTCGGGGATGCCGCTCCCCGGCGTGTACTTGGTGAAACCGTCGGCGAGGGCCTTGCGGGCCGCCTCCACCGCGACCTGCGGTGTCGGGAAGTCGGGCTCTCCAGCGCCGAAGTCCACCACCGACACACCGGCGCGCTTAAGGTCGCTCGCGAGCCGCGAGACGCGCAACGTCGCCGACTCGCCGATGCGGGACACCCGTGCGGAGAGCTTCACGGGCGCGGATCGTATCAGAGGGGGGCGAATAAAGGACCCTTGCGCTCTGTTTCGACCTGCGAAAGACTCGCCATTGGACTGAGGCTCACGCCCCTATGACCAGACCTCTCCCTCTCCACTTCCGGCGCGCCGCCCTCGTCGTGCTCGGGCTGCTCGTGCTCGCCACCGGAGCCCGGGCACAGCCGCTGCGGCCCGAGAAGGCCAAGATCTCGGTCCTCGCCGACCGCACGGCCTATGCGGCCGGCAGCAATGCCCGGGTGGGCGCGCGGGTGACGATCGAGAAGGACTGGCACGTCAACAGCCACCAGCCCACGCTCGACTATCTGATCCCGACCGTGCTCAAGCTCGAGCTGCCGGCGGGCTGGCCCCAGGAAACGGTGCGGTACCCCACCGCCAAGATGCGGACCTTCGCCTTCGCGGACAAGCCTCTCTCCGTCTATGACGGCGAGGTGGCCATCGTCTCCCAGATCCGCATTCCGCCGGGCACTGCGGCGGGGGCCTATCCGGTCCACGCGGGGCTGCGCTATCAGGCGTGCAACCGGTCGACGTGCCTGCCGCCGGTGACCACGAAGGCCGACCTCACGCTGACCGTGGGTCCGGGCGGGACCCCCGTGGAGAGCCCGCTGTTCGCGGCGTCCGCAGGCGCGGGAGCAGAGGAGGAAAAAGATGGCGCCGCGCTCCCGCCGGGCGTCTTGCTGATGCTCGGCATCGCGGTGCTCGGCGGACTGATCCTGAATGCCATGCCTTGCGTGCTGCCGGTCCTCTCGCTCAAGGTCTTCGGCCTGGTGCGCAGCGCGGCGCATGGGCGTGCCGAGGTGGTGCGCGGCGGGCTGGCCACCGCGGCGGGCATCTTCGTCTCCTTCTGGGCCATGGCGCTGGCCGCCATCGCGGCCCGCGCCGCGGGCGCCGCTGTGGGCTGGGGCGTGCAGTTCCAGCGTCCCGGCTTCGTCGCCGTCCTCGCCGTGGTGGTGGTCCTCTTCTGCCTCAACCTGTGGGGGCTGTTCGAAATCCATCTGCCCCAATGGGCGTCCCGCGTCGGCGGCACCGGTCCGCGGGAGGGAGCCGCCGGGCACTTCTTCTCCGGCCTGTTCGCCACGCTGATGGCGACGCCCTGCTCGGCGCCCTTCCTAGGCACCGCCATCGGCTTTGCGCTGGCGCAGAAGGCCGGCATCATCCTCGCCATCTTCACCGGCGTCGGCTTCGGCATGGCTCTCCCCTACCTGCTGCTGGCAGCGGCGCCGGGCACGGCGCGCTTCCTCCCCCGTCCGGGCGCCTGGATGGACACGGTGCGCGGCGCCATGGGCTTCTTGCTCGCCGCGGCGGCGGTCTGGCTGTTCTACGTGCTGTCGGCGCAGATGAGCCCGGAGCGGGTGGCCTTCATCCAACTCGGCCTCCTCGCCCTCGCCCTCTTCACCTGGATGCGCCATCGCGGGATCAAAGGCCCCACTCTGCGCTTGGCAGCCGGCGCCGGGATGGCCGCCGCGGTCGCCGGGGTGATCTTCCTCGCCGCCACCGCTCCGCCCCATATGACTTCAGGGAAGACCGAGGGTCTCATCGCCTGGACCCCCTTCGACCGCGCCAAGGCCGAGTCCCTGGCCGCCGCCGGCCAGCTCGTCTTCGTGGACGTCACTGCCGATTGGTGCTTCACCTGCAAGGTCAACGAGCAACTCGTCCTGGAGACCCCTGAGGTGGCCGGCGCCTTCCAGCGCCATAACGTCGTGGCCATGAAAGCGGACTGGACGAACCGCGACGACCAGGTCGGCGACTTCCTCGCCGCGCACGGCCGCTACGGCATCCCCTTCTATCTCCTCTACCGCCCGGGCAAGACGCCGCACGTCTTCAGTGAGCTGCTGAACAAGGAGACCCTGGTCTCCGAGGTCGAGTCCACGGCGGCCGGGGCCTTGGCGGCGAAATAGAGGCCGCCCCCGTCATCGCCGCGCCTTCACCTCTTCCCGTAACCCCCGCCAGCGCTCCAGCCGCGCCTTGAGCTCCGCTTCGAACCCCTCGCCCTTCGGCTCGTAGAACCGCGTCCCTTGGAGTGACTCGGGCAGGCAGTCGAGGCCGCCGATGCCTTCCTCGGTGTGCGGCGCGTAGATGTAGCCGTGGCCATAGCCCAGCTCTTTCATGAGGCCGGTCGGCGCATTGCGGATCACCTTGGGGACCGGATCGGCTGGGCGCTCCTCGACTGTACGCCGGACCGCCCCGTACCCCTCGTAGACCGCCGTGCTCTTCGGCGCCAGCGCCAGGTAGACGGCGGCTTGAGCGAGCGCCAGCTCCCCTTCCGGCGAGCCGAGCAGGTGGTAGGAGTCGCGGGCCGCCAGCGCTTGGAGGAGAGCTTGCGGATCGGCCAGCCCCACGTCCTCGCTGGCGAAGCGGATCATCCGCCTGGCGACATAGAGCGGGTCTTCGCCGGCGGCCAGCATGCGGGCGAGCCAGTAGAGGGCGGCGTCCGCGTCGCTCTCGCGCAGCGACTTGTGGAGTGCGGAGATGAGGTTGAAGTGCTCCTCCCCCGACTTGTCGTAGAGGAGGATCTTGCGCTGCGAGAGGCGCTGGACCGCCGCGGCGTCCACCACCGTGATCCCGGACTCCGTCGCGTCGGCCACCGCCAGCTCCAGAAGGTTGAGGGCCTTCCGGGCGTCGCCCGAAGCGAGTTGGGCCAGGGACGCCAGCGCTTCGTCGTCCACCGTGACGCCGGAGGCTCCCAGGCCCCGCTCCGCATCGGTGAGCGCGCGGCGCATCAGCTCCGCCAAGTCGGCCGGCGCGAGCGGCTCCAGGACCACGACCCGGCAGCGCGAGAGAAGCGCCGCGTTGAGCTCGAACGACGGATTCTCCGTGGTGGCCCCGACCAGCACCACGTCGCCGCGCTCCACATAGGGGAGGAAGGCGTCCTGCTGCGCGCGGTTGAAGCGGTGGATCTCGTCGATGAAGAGGAGCGTCCTGCGGCCCTGCGCCCGGCGCAGGCGGACCGCCTCCGCCATCACCTCCTTGACCTCCTTGATCCCCGAGGTGACGGCCGAGAACGGCGTGAAGTGGGCCGACGTCTCGGCCGCGATCAGGCGGGCGAGCGTCGTCTTGCCCGATCCCGGCGGCCCCCAGAAGATGAGCGACGGCACGCGGTCCGCGGCGATGGCGCGGCGCAGGAAGCCGTCCGCACCCAGGAGCTTCTCCTGCCCCACCACCTCGTCGAGCGTGCGTGGCCGGATGCGCTCGGGTAAAGGCGAGGCCGAGGTCTGCGCGGTTGTCGCAGCCGTAGCCGCCAACCAGTCGGGAGGCTCCTGGTCGTCGAAGAGCGAACGCGCCATCGCCGCCATCCTATGGCATCTCGCACGGCGCGACCGAGCGAAACACACAGCCCGGAAGAAGTTGCTCGGCAGCCGGCAGCGACGCTCCCCTCGCCGCAAAGGCCGCGCAACAGCACTGAGATAACATCTCCTTCGACATTCCCCTTGCGTCATGGCCACCCGCTCCAAGCCCGTCCTGACCGGCTCCTCGCACACGCTTCCCTTCGAGAAGCTCGCGCCGGTCGACTTCGAACGCCTCTGCCTGTGGCTGGTGATCCGCGAGGGTTACTCGCGGGCCGAGCATCTCGGCGAAGCGGGGAGCGAGGGCGGGCGCGACGTCGTGGCCTGGAAGGACGGGCGGCGCTTCGTCTTTCAATGCAAGCGGGTGAAGGCATTCACCGCGGCGCACGCCCGCGCCGAGATCGCGAAGCTCCGCGGCTTGCCGGCCGCGGAGCAGCCGCACGAGCTGGTCTTCGTGGTGTCTTCAGCGGTCTCCGCCGAGGCGCGCAGCGCCGCCCGGGCCGTCTGGGGCGAAGAGGCCACCTGCCATTTCTGGGCCGGTAGCGAGCTCGACGAACGGGTCAATCGCCATCCGGACGTTCGTGCGGCCTTCTTCCAGTTGCCTCCCGAGCCGGGAAAGGCGGCCTTGCGCCACAACCTCCCCTACGCCAGCCTCGGTGAGCTTTTCCAAGGCCGAGAGGAGATGCTCACCCGCCTCCGGGACCGCCTTGCGTATACCCCGGCCGGGCGGGCAACGGCAATCGCGGGCAAGGCGGTCCACGGGCTGGGCGGAGTCGGCAAGACGCGCCTCGCCGTCGAATACGCCTGGCGGTACGCCGCGGAGTACTCGGCGCTGCTTTTCGTAGGCGCGGGGTCGCCCGCCGATCTGCGAAGGAACGTCGCGGCCCTCAGCGAGCGGAACGCGCTGGACCTGCCGGAGCAGCAGGCGAAGGAAGAGGAGGTCCGCGAGGCGGCCGTCCTGCGCTGGCTCGGGGAGCAGCCGGGGTGGCTGCTGATCCTTGACAACGTCGACTCAGAAGACGCCGCGGTGGCCGTGGACGGCCTCCTCGCCCGCCTCCACAGCGGCCACGTGCTCTTGACCAGCAGGCTCGCCCGCTGGAGCGCAGAAGTGGAGCCTCTTGAGCTCGACGTGCTGACCGAGGAGGCTGCCGCCGGGTTCCTGCTGGCACGCACCGCGGCGACGCGGCGGACGAAAAAGGATGACGTCGGCGAAGCCGTCGCGCTCGCCCGCGAGCTCGGCTTTCTTCCGCTCGCCCTGGAGCAGGCCGGCGCCTACATTGCAGAGCGCCGGCTGACCTTCGCTTCCTACTTGGCCGAGTGGCAGACGCGGCACGACCAGGTCCTTGAATGGTTCGATCCGCGGGTGAGCCATTACCCGGCGAGCGTCGCCGTCACCTGGCAGACCTCGATGGACCGCCTCTCCGCCCCGGCCCGCCGCCTCCTCGAGAGACTGGCTTGGCTCGGACCGGAGCCGATCCCGGAAGCGCTCCTGGACGTGCCGGTCCCCGATCTTTCCGAGCTCGAGCCGGACCCCCGCGACGCCCTCGTGCACCTCGCGACCTACTCTTTGGTGACCCGTGCGGCCGAAACGCCCACCTTCACCGTCCACCGACTGGTGCAGGACGTCACCCGCCACAGCCTTCGAAAGGACCCCGCCAACGGGCCGCTGGCCGAGGCACTCCGCTGGGTGAACGCCGCCTTCGAGGGCGATCCTATGGATGTCCGCACCTGGCCCATTCTCGATCCTCTCGCCCCCCACGCTCGCGCTGTCGTTTCGTTTTCAGACGCCGCCGGCCTCGCTGAACCCACCGATCTCTTGATGAATCAGTTGGGAGCGCTACTCCTCGCCAAAGCTCTGTTCGCCGAAGCCGAGCCTCTGATACGCCGGGCGCTCGACATCGACGAGAAACGCTTCGGGGCGGAACACCCAAAGGTCGCAATTCGCCTCAACAACCTGGCCCAGTTGCTCAAAGCCACGAACCGCCTCGCCGAGGCCGAGCCACTGATGCGACGGGTGATCGCGATCTTCGAGAGTAGCCTCGGCAAGCATCACCCTAATATGGCCGCCGCCCTCAACAACCTGGCCCAGTTGCTCCAGGACACGAACCGCCTCGCCGAGGCCGAGGCGCTTATGCAAAGGGTGGTCGCGCTCTTCGAAAGCAGCCTCGGCGAGCATCACCCCAATGTAGCCGCCGCCCTCAACAATCTGGCCCAACTGCTCAAAGACACGAATCGCCTCGCCGAGGCCGAGCCGCTCATGCGCCGGGCGCTTGACATCGACGAAAAGAGCTTCGGCACCGAACACCCAGACGTTGCCATTCGCCTCAACAACCTGGCAGCGATGTTCCAGGACATGAACCGCTTCGTTGAGGCCGAGCCGCTGATGCGCCGGGCACTCGACATCGACGAAAAGAGCTTCGGCACCGAACACCCAAAAGTCGCCAGAGACCTCAACAACCTGGCCGCGTTGCTCACGGACACGAACCGTCTCGCCGAGGCCGAGCCGCTCATGCGCCGGGCGCTCGACATCGACGAGAAGAGCCTCGGCACCGAACACCCGAAAGTCGCCAGAGATCTCAACAATCTTGCGCAATTGCTCAAAGACACGAACCGACTCGCCGAGGCCGAGCCGCTGATGCGCCGGGCGCTCGACATCTACGAAAAGAGCTTCGGGCCGGGACACCCAAGAGTCGCCATCTCTCTCAACAACCTGGCCTCTCTGCTCCAAGACACCAACCGCCTTGCCGAGGCCGAGCCGCCGATGCGTCGGGCGCTCGCCATCCTTCTGGACTTCTCGCGCCGCACTGATCACGAGCATCCTCACCTTCAGACAGGCTTCGGCAATTTCAGGCGGCTGCTCAAAGAGATGGGCAAGTCCGACGCCGAGATCGAGGCGACTATCGAGGCGCTGGTCCGGTCTCCAGGATGACGCGACCGTTCGCGCAGGGAGTCGCTGGCACTCACCGGGTTTCGCTTCTGACCCAGGGACCTGCCGCCGACCTCTCGTAGGGTCCGCGTGTTACGCTACGCATTGAGGCGGGACACCATGGCGCACAATTCAGAGAGGGTCCGAGACTTGGCCAAGCAGATCGAGTCCCTCGATTCGGACGATCGGCTGGAGCTTCGCTTGCTGGTCGAGGGTCTGCAGCAGAAGGTTGGAACCGCCGACCCTCGCGCGATCGCTCGGGACGTTCAGCGGACTGTTCGCGAGGTCCGCTCAAGGCGAAGATCCATCCCCAGCCTCAGCATCCTGTAGCCCACAGCTATCGTCCGATCTCGGGAATCGAAAGACCGCGGCAAATCCTTCGGGCGAGCAGATCAGGAATCTCGGTGTGGCGAGGCACCGCTTCAACCTCTCCAGTCTGCGGGTTCATCCAGAGGGAATGAGCGCTCCCCTCGCGCTTGAGAATACATCCGTTTCTGCGCAGGTGACTGAGCAGCGCGGATCTCTTCATCCAAGGACCACGACCTCGCGCTCCGCTTCGTCCGGAATCCCCCGCAGGCAGTCTTCGCGCCTGTCCTCGAGAATAAGCGCGATCGCCGCCGCCAGGCTCTCAAGGCACTCCTTCTTGGTGCGGCCCTGGCCGTTGGCTCCTGGAATTTCTGGGCAGTAGGAGACGAGCCAATCACCGTCCTGTTCGATCACCGCCGTGAATTCGTTGTGCATGTCCAATCCTCTCTCGCCCTGGGCAGAACGCTGAATGATACCACCCCTGCACGGAACGCCCCGCGGACGCCCGCGTTTTCACTGTCCATCGGCGTCTCCGCCCCGGAAGTGCTTCCGCACCCAGAGCAGGTAGGCCAAACCGCCCAGCGCAAAGACCGCGACGAGAGCGGTCATCTCGGGCCCTTTGAAGAGCTTGGTGAGCCCCATCTTCTCCATCATCGCCACGTCGGCCGCTTGCAGCCCCAATTGCTGGAACATCTCCTTCCAGTCGAGGCGCCGGCTGAGGAAGGAAGCGGACGAGAGAGCCCCCAGGAACCAGAATCCGAGGAGCGCCCACCAGGCCCAGGGACGCAGCCGGTACGTCGCCAACGCGAGGACCGGCAGGAACGCCGCGAGCGCCAGGCACACCGCCAGCGCCGCCGGGCGGCTCAGCCCGAGCCCGAAGAGCGGCAGACCCGAAGCCGCACCGACGAGCACGGCCACCGCCGAGTAGGCGAGGAGCAGGCAGATGCCCAGTACCGGCGTCGGGCAGCGGTCCGTCCAGCGCGGCAGCCGGTCGTGCGTTTCGAAGGTTGCCCGCACACCGGCGCTGCCATAGACGGTGATGAAGATGCCGGGAAGGATGACGTAGAAGACCGCGAGCAAAACGAAGGCGCACCCCTGCGCGAACGACATCGTCGCCGAGTCGATGCCGGGCGGGCGCGCCTGCTCCATGAACCGCGGCAGGAAGAGGGAAGTCACGGCGAGCGATACGACGCCGCTCACCAGCCACAGCCAGGACACGATCAGCACGATGGGCCGCGCCCACCTCCGCACCCGGATGGACCCGATCCCCGTCGCGATGTAATAGGCGGCGAGCAGGAGATAGAAGAGGGCGCCCGGCAGGATCAGCCGCGGATCAGGCGGCTGCGCTCCTGGAGCTCCGGCGATGCCACCGAGCACCGTCACGCCCGTGACGGCGGCCATCAGCAGCGCAAAGACACCCAGCACGATCTCGGCGATGCCGAACGCGAAGAGCAGGGTGCTGCGGTCCTTGTGCTCCGCGGGCAGGCCCGGCGGCTCGGTCACACGAAACCTCCTTCCGGTTTCCGTGATCCTAGCAGGCCCGCGCCACCTCCACCCGCGCGTCGTTGAAGCAGGCGCCCTCGCCGAGGTCGGCATAGGAGTCGGGCGCGAGGGCGTTCGCGGTGTTGCCGGACAGAGTGTGGTGGCTCCACATACCCTTGGGCAGGAGGACAACTCCCGGCCGCAGGTCCGCGCTGACGCGGAGCGTCGTGCGCACCTCCGCGAGGTCGTTCCAGATGCGCACCGTGTCGCCGTGGGCGAGCCCGCGGCGCGCCGCGTCATCCGGATGCATTTCCAGCGGCACGGTGTCGCGGTAGAGGTGGCCAAGGCTCGAGCTCACCGTGCGGCCGGTGGCCGGCGAGATCAGGGCCAGCGGATAGCGCTCGGTGGCCGGGTCGTCCTGATAGGCATAGAGGCCGTGCGGCGCCTCGCGGTCGAGGTCGTCGGGCACCAGGTGGGCCTTGCGGTCGGAGGTGAGCGGGAAGGAGTCGACGAACTGCACGGGCGCCGGCCCGCAGTCCGGGGCGGCGATGCCGTCGCGGTCGAGCTCGCCGCGCATCCGTTCGGAGCGGCGCAGGAGCACCGCCTCCAGCTCCTCGGCGGTCTCGGGATCTCCTGGCCGATCGAGCCCCAGCCGGCGGCAGAGCTCAGCGAAGACGGCGTAGTTCGGCCGCGCCTCCCCCGCCGGCGCCGCCACCGCCGCCGAACGGTGGAGGACGTACGCTCCGTAGCCGCGCGACATCTCGGCGTGCTCCAGGAACGTGGTGGCCGGCAGCACCAGGTCGGCGTAGCGCGCCGTGTCGGTCCACACCTGCTCGAAGACCACGGTGAAGAGGTCTTCCCTCTGCAAGCCGCGGCGCACCCTTTCCTGGTTCGGTATGGTCGCCAGCGGATTGCAGTTGTAGGAGAAGAGGACGCTCACCGGCGGGTCCCGCCGTTCGAGGAGCGTCTCGCCGAGCCGGTTCATGTTGATCTCCCGCGTCGCCGGCTCGGGCTCGGCCACCGCCGCCGCGCGGTCGATGACTCCCCAGGCGCCCGAGTTGCTCATCGTGTAGCCGCCGCCGCGCACTCCGAATTTGCCGGCCACGGCGGGCAGGGCCAGAGCCGCCGCCACCGCCGAGCCGCCGTTGCGGTTGCGCTCGAATCCCCAGCCGGTTCTCAACACCGCCGGCGACGCCTCGGCGTACAGGCTTGCGAAGCGCTCGATGTCCTCCGCGGCGACTCCCGAAGCCTCCGCCGCCCGCTCGAAGATCCACGGCTCCGCCCGCCGCCGCAGCTCCTCCCAGCCTGTCGCGTGCGCGGCCAGGAAGGAGAGGTCCGCCTTGCCCCCCGCGAACAGCCAGCGGATCACGGAGAGCGCCAGCGGCAGGTCGCCGCCGGGCCGCGGCATGAGGTGGAGGTCGGCCTTCTTGGCCAGGGGCGTCTTGCGGGGATCGATGACCACCAGCCCCGCCCCTCGCCGCTGCGCCTCCTGGATCACCGGCACGAGGTGGATCCCGGACGCCGACGGGTTCACCCCCCAGAGCACGATGAGCTTCGCGAGGGGGTAGTCGGAAAAGGCGACGCCCGGCATCTTGCCGTAGAGCCCGGTCGCCGCCCGGCCGGTCGGCGCAGCGCACACCGTGCGCAGCAGGCGCGACGCCCCCAGGCGGTAGAACAGGCGGAAGTCGACCGCTTCGTGGGTCAAGAGGCCGTTCGAGCCGCCGTAGCAGAACGGCAGGATCGCCTCGCCGCCCCAGCGCTCCTTTGCCTCCCGCATCTTCGCCGCAACGAGGTCGAGAGCCTCGTCCCACGAGATGCGCTCGAACGCGCCGGACCCCTTGGCCCCCTTGCGGACCGCCGGATAGAGCAGCCGGCCCTCGCCGTAGAGCAGCTCGGGGAAGCGCCGCACCTTGGCGCAGATGTAGCCCTCCGTGAAGGGGTTGCGACGGCTGCCGTCGAGCTTGACGACGCGACCGTCCGCGACCTGGACGTCGAGGCTGCAGGCGTCCGGGCAGTCGAGAGGGCAGGCGCTGGTCAGGTGGATCGGGGGCTCGGGGGTGCGGAGGATCTCGGCCATGATGGCTATTCTAACGAAGAACCTTCCCCTCCATCCTCATCTCAGCCCTGCGCCACCGGAGGCCGGGCTGCGCTTTCGGTTTCCTGAAGCGTCGTGGTCTTCTTCTTCCTCTTCATCCCCATCTTGTCCCCGGCCACCACGAGCACGATGCCGACGGGAAGACAGAGGAGGAAGAGAGCCCAGAGATTGGAAGGGTCGGTGGTCGCCACAGCGCCGACCGCGGAAAGCAGGATGGCGACGACGGCCACCAGGGAGATGACGACCAGCACGCCTCCGGTCGCCTTGAGCAGGGGCCGCGGCGCTTCCGGGGAGGCGATGGTCACCAGGATCAGCCCGACCAGCAGGCAGGCCAGGAAGAGGAACCAGAGGCCGAGGGGCGCAATGGCGAGGCCCCTGCCGTAGGCGGGCAGGAAGAGAAGAGCGCCCGCCGCGATCCCGAAGAGAACCAGCAGATAGCCCGCGTAGCGCAGAATGCCCATGGCAGCTCCTTGCCGATCGACGGCACGACGCTTCAAGCTACCACGGGATCAGGTCTCAGGGATGGCCGGGGCCGGGCGCAGCGACCGTGGTCAAAGCGGCGGCGGACTTGGCGCCGGTGCGCAAGTCGAGGAGCGGTCCGCTCACCTTCGCCGCGCCTTGGATCGTCAAGGGAGCGTAGGAAGCCGAGAGCCAGACCGACTTGCACGCCTCCTGGCCGCAGGTCTCTCCCCCGTGGACGAGGGCAAAGCCGACGATCTTCGCCGAGCTGGAAGCGATCGGCGGGATCGTCATCTCGTCGTTCCACGAATGCTCGGCGTGCGGCTCCAGGTCGAGGGTCTCTTCACAAGGGGACCGGTCGGCGGACTGCTCCGTCACGGTGTACGCATACTCGCGGTCGATGCCCCACAGATGGACGACGCGGCCGGACGACAGGCAGGCCCGGACCGCTTGATCGCCGGTGTTGCGGATGGTGAAGCGCAGAGGAACTCGCTGGCCGCCGGCCACTGCGGCGGCGGCGGGTTTGATCGTCAGCTCGAGGGGTGTTTTGAACGTCGGGCCGGAGACCTTATCGGCAACGGCCGCGGGGGCTTGGGTCGTGGATCGACAGCCGAAGGAGAGCGCGAGCACAAGCCAACAAACCGTTTTGAGCGACTGCATAGCTCACCTCAGATTTACGTCTCGTCATCTCGGAAGACCCTCTCGGTCCCATCACTCAAGCGCGCGGAATCCGTCAACAGCAAGAGCCATGCCAGATCATCGAGATGAACCGCGATCACGTCCGCGGTGGCGCCTAAGGTCGGCGTCCGGATCCCAGAGGAAGCGTTCGAGGTCGACCCGGCCGCGGAGGTCGAAGACGACGCCTTCCTCTTCCAGCAGGTAGCGCTGGTAGCCCTCCCGGTACCCTTCGCCTTCCCCTTGCCACCACCCGGCATCGGCGCGCTGGCTCACCTCGCCCTTGGCGTTGATCACCCGCTGCCAGGGGAGGTCTGAGCCGTCGGGCAGGGCGTGCAGGGCGTAGCCCACCTGGCGCGCATGGCCGGCGAGGCCGGCCAGGGCCGCGATCTGGCCGTAGGTGGCAACCCGCCCATGCGGGATGCGGGCAACGACAGCGTAGATCCTGCGGTAGGGGTCCTTCACGGCTGCTCGGCGCACCAGGTGCAGCAGCAGTGGGCAGGCGCCGGCTCCCGGGGCGAGAACGCTCGATCGACGAGCGGGAAGACCGCCCGTTTCCACCACGACGGCGCATAGACGCGGTGCAGATACCGGCGGGGATTCCGCGTCCGGGCCAGGCGCCACAGCAGCCAGTGATAGCCGAGGGTGCCCGCCCGATCGTAACCAAACCGATTCACGAAGCTCGCCCGCAAGGGGCGGCCGATCATCTCTTCCCAGAGACGGGCGTCAAGGGACGCGGCCAGCTTTCCGGAAAGGATCGCGTAGCGGATGCCGAAGCCCCAGAGAGCGTCCTGAGCGCCTGCCGCCTCGCCGGCCCAGAAGACGTGCCCCGCGGCCGCCGGCCGCCGCACGTGGAAGCTGACCACGCTGCCGAAGCGCTGCGGCCGGTGCATGGTGAATCCCACCCGCTTTTGCAGGAGCGCAACGGTCCGTTCCAGGTAAGCGGCCTCGTTGTGGAAATCGCGCCACAGGCAGGTCGCCAGGGTCGCCTTGCCGCCATGGATCAGCAGGTAGGCATAGCCGCGCGGCGCGAGCCGATCGTTCAGGACCGCGAAAGCGCAGTCGGGCAGGTCAGTCTCGAAGACATAGCCCACGGCCATGGCGTCGGCGCGCCGCGGTCCCCAGGCGACCACGCTGCCCGGCGGAGGATGGCGCAGCGTCTCGCCGAAGCGGATCTCGGCCCCGGCGGCGAGCGCCTGCTCCTTCAGCGAGCTGTCCAGCGTGCCCGGCCCTGGTCCCCGCCGCACAAGGTAGTAAAAGGGCTCCGGAGAGTGGAATTCGTGCTCGCGGCCGTCCGGTCCGATGCAGACCTGGCGGTTGAACGGTGTTGCCTCGAAGGTGATCTCGATCCCAAGAGACCGCAGCTCGTCCAGCGCGTCGCCGCGCGACGACCAGTTCTCGATCCCCTGGAAGTCGTCGTGAAACCGGCCGCCCACGTCCTGGCGCCGTTCATAGACGACCACCTTGCGCCCCGCCCGGCGGGCGAGGATGGCAGCCGTCAAACCGGCCGGCCCGGCGCCGACGACGGTGAGGGCTTCGGAGCCTTGCATCGGGGACATCGTGACGCGGACCCCTGATCCTCGTCAATCCGCCCTCACCCCCGGCCCCTCTCCCAGCTCCCCCCGCCCTTCCCCGGGAGAGGGGGGAAAAGAAGCGCTCTGAAGCTTGCCCCCTCCCAGGTGGATGAGGATTCGAGAAAAGCGGGACCGAAAGAGACACGCAGCTTGTTTCTTCTTGTCTCCCCTCTCCCGGGGAAGGGCGGGGGGAGCTGGGAGAGGGGCCGGGGGTGAGGGCCGAGGCCACCCATGGCAAGATGGGGCCTGGAGATCGCGGGCTTGCGGAGCCCGGGAGGACAGCAGTCATGAGGGACGGAGAGCCGCTGCCGGTCGGAGCGCGCCGGCTGGAGGTGCCGGTGCTGGTCGACGGCCGCGGGTCTGCCTGGGCCCCCGGAGCGCTCGACGTCACCCTCCGCCTGCAGGGCCGGACGGTGGTGGCGGAGACGCCGCCCCCGGGCCTCTCCGCCGAGCGGCGGCGCGCCGTCCTCGCCACCGCCGCCGGCCTCGGCCAGGCCCGCGGGCAGGCTGGAGCATCGACCGTCTCGTTCGCGGCCGATCCGCGGAGCGGCGAGATCCGCTTCCTGGAGACCGTGCCGCGCCTGCCTGCGGCCTACGCCGCCGTGGAAGCGCTCACCGGCCTCGACCTCGCCGCCCTGGAGACCCATCTCTCGCGCGGCGGCGGGCTCGACGGCGATCCGCCGGAGGCGCGCGGCCATGCCTTCCAGGTCGCCCTCTCGGCGCGCGATCCGGAGGCCGGCTTTGTCCCCACCTTCGGCGTCGTCGCGACCCTGCGCCTGCCCGCCGGCGCCGGCTTGCGGGCCGATCCCGCTATCGACGAAGGGGACGGAGTGGACGCCGACGGCGATCCCTGCCTCGTCCGCCTCACCGCGTGGGGGCGTACCCGCAACGAGTCGCTGCTCCGCCTTCAGCGCGGGCTCGCCCGGACCATTGTCCTCGTCGACGGCGGCGCCACCGACAAGGCCTTCCTCGCCGAGATCCTCGACCGACTGGAGGTCGAGGGGGGCACGGACGATTCGTCCTGGATCGAGCGCTTGGTCGCGCGCGGCGCCCATCTGCCTCGGCGCGGCGCGGATGCGGCGCTTCTCGCGGCGGCGATCGCAACCTTCGACTCCGAGCTCGACCTTGCCAAAACGCGCTTCTTCTCCTCTGCCGGCCGCGGCAGGCCGGAGGTGCCGCGCGAGATCGGCCGCGCCGTCGAGCTGTGGCACCGCGGCCACGCCTATCTCTTCCGCGTCGCCCGTCTCGGCCTGCGTCACTACCGGCTGGAAGTCGACGGCCGGACCCTCGACCTGCGGACCGACCCGCCGGCGCGGACCGGCCGGCGGCTCACCTGCGGCGGACGGAGCTGGCACACCTCCGTGTCGTCCCAGCAGGGCGCCCAGGGACGCGATCTCCTGGTCGAAGTCGACGGCATCCCGCACCGCGTCTCCCGCGACGCGGGCAGCGTGGTGCGCTCGCCCGCTCCGGCCGTCGTGGTCTCCCTGGCCGTCCAGGAAGGCGACACGGTCGCGGACGGCCAGCCGCTCGCCGTCCTGGAGGCGATGAAAGTCGAGACCTCCGTGCTCGCGCCCGCCGCCGGGCGCGTGCGCAAGGTCCTGGTGCGCAAGAACGCCCAGGTGGGAGCCGGCGCGCCGCTGCTCGTCCTGGAGCCCATGGCTCCCGTGGAGGGCTTCTCCGACGTCCCTGCCGGCAGCGCGGACACCGCCGCGCGGGTCCGCTTCGACGTCTGCTCCGCCACGCCCGCCGGCGATCCCCTGGACGAGGTCCGCCGCTTGATGCTCGGCTACGACCTGGAGCCGCGGGCGGTCCAGCGCCTCCTTGCCGCCGGCCTCCCTGCGGACGGCGCGGAGGGCCGCGCCAGGGAAGACCGCAAGGCGGACGACATCCTGCGCACCTTCGTCGACATCGGCTCGCTGTTCCAGCACCGTCCCGAAGCGGACGAGGAGGAAAGCCGCCTCACTGCCGAGGAGTATCTGTTCACCTATCTACGCGATCCCGACGCCCGTGGCGAGGGACTGCCGGCCGCCTTCCTCGGCAAGCTGCAAGGTGCCCTCGGCCACTATGGCGTGCTGAGCCTCGACCGCTCCCCCGACCTGGAGGAGAGCCTGTTCCGCATTGCGGTCTCCCACCAGCGCATGGCGCAGCAGGTGCCTCCCGTGCTCGCCCTTCTCGAGCGCCGCCTGGAGCATCCCGAGCCGAGCGGCGGCGAAGACCTGCGCGAGATCCTCGACCGGCTGGTCGTCGAGACTCAGGGGCGCGAGCCGGCCGTCTACGACCTCGCCCGCGAGCTGCGCTTCCGCTGCTTCGACCAGCCGATCCTGCGGGCCGCCCGCCAGCGCATCCTCACCGCCGCCGAAGCTGACCTCGCCGCCCTGGCCGCCGGCCCGACCGCCGAGGAGAGGGAGGCGCGCATCCGCGCCCTGGTCGAGTGTCCGCAGCCGCTCCACGAGATGCTGTCGCAGCGCTTCGGCAGCGCGCCTCTCGTCCTGCGGCACGCCATGCTCGAGGTCATGGTGCGGCGCTACTACCGCATCCGCGACCTCGGCGCGGTCACCTTCCGCACGTTGGACGGCTTCCTGTTCGCCGCCGTCACCTACGAGCACCGGGGAGCACGCGTCGACGTGTTCGCCACCCACACCGGGCGAGCCGACCTCACCCGCGCCGCCGCCGCCGTGCGCCTCCTCGCCGCCGAGCCGGCGGAGGCTCCTCTCGATCCGCGGGAGGTCGTGGCCGATCTCTACTGCTGGGACCCGCAGCCCCCGGCCGACGACGAGACGACCGCCCTCGCGCTGGCCTCTCTGGTCGAGGCGACCGGCTTCCCCGCCCACGTGAGCCGCATCGCTTTCGCCCTCAATGGGCCGTCCGGCGGCCTCTGCTTCACCTTCCGCCGGCCTGAGGCTCCGGACGGCGGCGTCCTGGAGGCGGGCTTCACCGAGGAGCGCCTGAGCCGCGGCATCCATCCCATGCTCGCCCTCCGCCTCCAGCTCTGGCGGCTCGCCAACTTCCGCCTGGAGAGGCTGCCGGCCCCGCGCGGGATCTATCTCTTCCACGGCGTGGCCCTGGAAAACCCGCACGACGAGCGGCTCTTCGCCCTCGCCGAGGTCCGCGACCTGACCCCGGTGCGCGATGCCGAGGGCCGCATCGCCCAGTTCCCGCAGCTCGAGCACACCTTGAGCGAAGCCCTGGCAGGGATGCGCCGCTTCCAGTCCCGCCGGTCCGCCGGCCAGCGCCTGCAGTGGAACCGCGTCCTCCTCGCCATCTGGCCGCCCGTCGACCTGCAGCGCGAGGAGCTCAACGGCATGGTCCGCCGGCTGACTCCCCTTTCGGAGGGCCTCGGCCTGGAGAAAGTGGCTATCCGGTATCGCGCGCCGGACCGGGCGACCGGCGAGCTGCGCGACGTGGTGATGGAGATCATCAATCCGGACGCGAGCAGCATGACGCTGCGCTTCCGCCGCCCGGCCGAGACCCCCTTGAAGCCGCTCCGCGAGTACGCGCGCAAAGTCGTCGATCTGCGGCGCCGCGGTCTCGTCTACCCCTACGAGATCGTGCGCAGCCTGACCCCCCGCCGTGAGGAGACCCAGACGGACCTCCCGCCGGGCGACTTCGTCGAGCACGATCTCGACGCCGGCGGGGGATTGGCGCCGGTGACCCGTCCCTACGGCGCCAACACCGCCAACATCGTGGCCGGCGTCGTCCGCAACTTCACCGACCGCTACCCCGAGGGGATGGCCCGCGTCATCCTCCTCGGCGATCCGAGCCGCAGCATGGGCTCCCTCGCCGAGCCGGAATGCCGCCGCGTCATCGCCGGGCTCGACCTTGCCGAGCGCCTCGGCGTCCCCCTCGAATGGTTCGCCGTCTCCGCCGGCGCCCGCATCTCCGTGGACAGCGGCACCGAGAACATGGACTGGATCGCCCGCGTCCTGCGCCGCCTCGTCACCTTCACCCAAGCGGGCGGCGAGGTGAACATCGTCGTCCCGGGGATCAACGCCGGCGCCCAGCCTTATTGGAATGCCGAAGCGACCATGCTGATGCACACGCGCGGCATCGTCATCATGACCCCAGAAGGCGCGATGGTGCTGACCGGCAAGCAGGCGCTCGACTATTCGGGCGGCGTCTCGGCGGAGGACAACCTGGGGATTGGCGGCTACGAACGGATCATGGGACCGAACGGCCAGGCGCAGTACTTCGCGCGCGACCTGGGCGACGCCTGCCGCATCCTCCTGCGCCACTACGAGCACGCCTACGTCGCCCCCGGCGAGCGCTTCCCACGCCCGGCGGCCACCGTCGACCCGCGCGACCGCGACGTCTGCCCCTTCCCCCATGGCGGTGACTTCGCCACCGTGGGCGAGGTCTTCTCCGAGGCCACCAACCCGGGGCGGAAGAAGCCGTTCGAGATCCGCCGCGTCATGAGCGCGGTGATCGACCAGGACCACGAACCGCTGGAGCGCTGGTACGGCATGCGCGACGCAGAGATTGCCGTCGTCTGGGACGCCCACCTGGGCGGCCATCCCGTCTGCCTGCTCGGCCTGGAATCCAAGCCCCTGCCGCGCCTCGGCTTCGTCCCCGTCTACGGCCCCGACCAGTGGACGGGAGGCACCCTGTTCCCCCTCTCGTCGAAAAAAGTCGCGCGGGCGATCAACGCCGCGAGCGGCAATCGCCCCCTGGTGGTGCTCGCCAACCTCTCGGGATTCGACGGCTCGCCCGAGTCGATGCGGCAATGGCAGCTCGAATATGGCGCCGAGATCGGCCGCGCGGTGGTGAACTTCAAGGGACCGATCGTCTTCTGCGTCGTCTCCCGCTACCACGGCGGCGCCTTCGTCGTCTTCTCGAACGCCCTCCACGACAACATGGAAGTCGCCGCTCTCGAGGGGTCCCACGCCTCCGTCATCGGAGGCGCGCCGGCCGCCGCCGTCATCTTCGCTCGCGAGGTCGACACGCGCACCCGCAAAGACCCGCGCATCGTCGACCTCGAGAAAGAGATCGCCGATCCCGCGACCCCCGACAAGGGCACCCTGCGCGCCCGCCTCGAAGAGCTGCTCGACGCCGTGCGCTCCGAGAAGCTCGGCGAGGTCGCCGAGGAGTTCGACGGCATCCACAGCGTCCAGAGGGCCCAGCGGGTGGGCTCCGTGCACCACATCCTGCCGCCGGAGCGCCTGCGGCCCTACCTCATCGAGGCGGTGGAGCGGGGGATGGCGAAGGAAGCATCCTGAAGGAGCATGCGCTTCTGCGGAGCCTTCACCCGGCGCCGCGGAGTCGTTTCTCCTCCGCCGCGGAAGTCGAGTGGGAGCTCGAAAGGGACCGCCCCGGGCCCTGGGGGGCCCCTCTGGCGTTCTCATGGCCGGGGCGTTATCCTTCGTGGCGAGGCGAACGGCCCTCGGGGATCTCTAAGCAAGAGGAAAAGTATGGCACGGGCAAGCCTGGTCACCTTTGACGATACCGACGTCAGCGAGAATGAGGAGCGCATGATGCTCACAAAGCTGCGGAGACTTTCGCCGGAGAGACGGCGAGAGTTAGCGGGCGTCGTTGACAGGATGCTGGAGGACGAGAGCTTCCACTGGCTCGTCGCAGATGCGCCGGTTCTCTCTTCGAAAGCCCTCGCCAGATCCTGGGACAACCCCAAAGATACCGAATACAACGACCTATGAATTCGGCGAGGTCGTTCTTGTCTACTACTACCATACGGACGGAAGCCCCGCAGAGAAGCGGCCTGCGGTCATCGTCAGCTCTGACCTGCACAACCGTGATGACATCGACATCGTCTTGATGCAGGTGACCTCGCAGGAGCAGCACGAGGCGCGGCACGGGGCCTTCGGCATCAAGGAGTGGCTGCAGATCGGCTTGCGCTATCCCTCGGTCATCAAGCCTGTGCTCTTCACGTACGAAAAAGAGCAGGTGATCCGACGCTTTGGTCGCTTGACGCCGGCCTCCCGCCTCGAGTTGAAGAAATTGCTCGCCAAGATCTTCGGATTCAAAGTCGCGTCGCCTTCTTCCACCTGACCTTCGCGCGCCCAGCGAGTCGGCTCCGTCCACCACATCCTGCCGCCGGAGCGGCTGCGGCCCTACCTCATCGAGGCGGTGGAGCGGGGGATGGAGAAGGAAGCATCCTGAAGGATGCCCCGAGCCGGGGTAGAATCCCACCCGAGAGGATTCCGCCATGCGCTTCTTCAACTTCGAAGTCGTCATCGAAAAGGAGCCCGAGGATCCGGGCTACTACGCGTACAGCCCGACCCTGCCGGGCTGCTTTGGCAACGGCCTGACGATCGAGGAGGCCAAGCAAAGCATCCGGAGCGCGGTGCAGCAGCACGTCGAATCGTTGCTCGCGCACGGCGAGGCGGTGCCGCAGAACGAGCATCTCGTCCACGTGGAGGAGCTGACCGTCGGGGTTCCGGGATGAGCCGGATGCCCCAGGTGACAGCGCGGGAGCTCCTGGGGTTCCTGAAGGCTCAGGGATTTGTAGAAGACCGCCAAAGTGGGAGCCACTTGACCCTCCGGCATTCGATCCGGAACGCGACTGTCACCGTACCTGTCCACGGAGCCGTGGACATCGGGCGTGGGCTGGCAGTAAAGATTCTCCGCGATGCGGGCTTTTCGGTGGAGGACTATCTGCGCCTTCGGTGAACTTGTCGGCCTCCCGAGACACGAGCGGCAGTCGAAGGCCTGCCGCGGGTTCAGGTGCCTGGCACCTGCCGCACCGGGTTTTTGCTCCCGGAATGTCATCCTGAGGGCGAGCCGTGCGAGCCGGAAGGATCTGGGCGGGCGGAGCTTCCCTTCACCCGGCGCCGCGGAGTGTTTCTCCTCCGCGACTGAGGTCGAATGCTCGTCCGCGGCCACTCTTCCGCGGGCTGGACGCTTATCCGACCGCCCAGACGTCTAAGCAGCCCTCGCCCTCGGCCCTCTCTGCTCCGTCCAAGGCTCAGAGTTGAAAGGACATCGGCTCTTCCCGGCCGGCTCACCCCGGATGCTTAGTACCGCCGTATAACACTCCGCGCACCTTCATCTCGCGGACTCGGCTCCCTTGGCCGCTTCAGCGATCTCCTTCATCTCAAAGCTGGATCCCCGCCCCCGGTTACGAGCGCGCTCTTTCTTCAGAGTCCTCGCACACGCCCGCACACGCGAGACGCTTATGCGGCGCCTTGCCAGCCCCTTGACGAGAATTAGCAACAAGAATAGACTCCAACTCCATGCAGATCAATGACATCCCTGCGCCGGTCTCGGTTCTCTCCGCGCGAAAAGGCTCGACGCTAAGCATGCTTTCACAAAAGGGCCGTGTCGGATAAACGCTGAGTATGCGGTTATGCCTACAGGCTCGTGAACTGCACCTATGCCAAAACCAAAGGTCTACATCGAGACGTCGATTCCCAGCTTCTACTATGAGGTCCGCACCGAACCTGACATGGTGGCGCGACGTGGCTGGACGCGGGATTGGTGGGACGAACGACGCACCGCCTATGAGCTCGTCACGAGCGATGCCGTCCTTGATGAGCTCAGGCGAGGCGACCACCCAGTCAAGGAGCAAGCCTTGGAGATGATTCAATCGTTGGAGGTCTTGGAGATTAGCGCCGAGATAGCCGATATCGTTGAGGCCTACATCCGGAACAAGGTCATGCCGAACGATCCGGTGGGTGATGCGATGCATCTAGCGCTGGCTTCCTACCACAAGAGCGACTTTTTGTTGACGTGGAACTGTCGGCATCTGGCCAACGCGAACAAGTTCGGACACATCCGGCGTATCAACACTGTTTTGGGGCTGTACGTGCCCGCGTTGGTGACGCCGCTTGAACTACTTGGAGGACTGGAAGATGAAAGATGATCCCGCCATCAAGAGAATACGAGACGTGCGTCATCGGATATCGGAGGAGCACGGGCACGATCCGAAGCGGTTGGTGGCGTACTACATGGAGCTCCAACGCCAGAGGCAGGAGGAGATGCGGCAGAAATTGATTGAGGTTGAACAGAAGGAGGCATAACGAAAGAGAGATTACTGCCGCGCGCAGCCGCGGCAGTAATCTTGGGTTGAGCTCAATCCGGGCACGGCAGCCCGAGTCAGGCGCCTTGGGTTTTCAATCGAGGAGGGGTGCTGCGGAGGGTGATCCGGAAGGCGGCGCGGGCTCGGTGAAAGGGCCGGTTGAGCCTGGGAGGTAGGTAGGAGCGCGCTTCGATCTCCCGGAAAACGGTCTCGGAGACGCTTTGTGGTGAGCGCGGAATGTTACGTTTGGGGGTTGAGGACAAGGGTCCTCCGATCCAGCAGCGCTGGTCGAGAAGACGACAGAGACTCTTCGGGCGGCACACAGAAGTCATGAGGGCGGCGCTCGGGAGGCGTCGGCACAGGGTGAGAGCGGTAGTGGTCGGCGGAAGGTGAGGAGGCGGACGAGATGGCCGCGCCGACACGTGGGGCAGAGTCGGCGGCGGTCAAGGTGGGGCGTCTCGCCGGTGGATTGGGTTGATGCCTTCGGGGACCTGCTGGGAGGTGGCGCGAGCGCAGGGTCGAGGGCAAGCAGTTGGCGGGCCCGCTCGCGTTGGCGGGTGGCGGCTGGGCGGAAGAGGCCGTAGCCGCGGATCTTTTGAAAGCCCTTGGGGAGGACGTGCTGAAGAAAGCGCGCGATGAAGGCGTGGACGGGGAGAGTGAGGCGGCGGGTCTCCCCCGTGCGCGAGCTGACGTAGCGGAAGGTGACGCGGCCGTGATCGAACGCTTCGATGCGGTCATTGGTGATCGCGACGCGATGGACATAGCGGGAGAGGTACTCGGCGGCGTGTTCGCCGTCCCCGGCGTGTTCCAGGTGGACGTTCCACGATTTGCGGAACACCGCCGGGTCGACTTGGTCGAGGAGGCTCTCCCGGTCGAGAGCGTCGCGGACCTTGGCGCGGAAAATCGTGGAGAGCGCGTAGCCAGGGACGAGAAAGCGGGAATGGGCGGGCTTGCGCCAAGCCTCGCCCTGGTCGGTCAGCCCGCCGGCGGTGGCGAGGAGGTGGACGTGGGGGTGGTGGGCGAGATCGCGCGCCCAGGTGTGGAGCTCCGCCAGGATGCCGAGCTTGGCACCGACCCACTGTGGATCGTCGGCCAGGAGCTGGAGGGCCGCTGCGGCTTCGCGCAAGAGCAGGTCGTAGACGGTGGATTGATGAGAGCGTGCGAGGGGGCGCAGCTCGGCGGGGAGGGTGAAGGTGATGAAGTAGTAGGGGCAGGGCAAGAGTCGGTCGCGCAGGCTCTCGAGCCAGAGCTGAGAGGGTCCATAGTGACACTTCGGGCAATGTCGGTTGCGGCACGAGTGGTAGGCATAGTCGAGCCCGTCACAGGCGTCGCAGGCGAACAAGGAGCCGCCGAGAGCAGGGGTCCTGCAGGCGATGATGTCCGCCATGGCCCTTCTATGGGAGGGCAGCATGCGGTCGTCATAAGCCTGTCGGTAGGTCTCCCCGGCGCTGCGGAAGATCTCCGCCAGCTCGACCACGGTGGTGATCGCTGGCGGTCAGTTGCGTTGCATCAAGCGATTGATGGGGTCTCTTGCAGCGTCACGAATCTCGCGGGTGAGATGGGTGTAGACGGCAGTGGTGCGAGGACTGGAGTGGCCGAGGTACTCCTGGATGAGGCGGAGATTGACGCCGTCCTCGAGCAGATGGGTGGCGTAGGAGTGCCTCAACGTGTGGACATGAGCGCGCTTGTGCAGACCGCTCCTCTTCACGGCGTGTCGGAAGGCGCTCTGCAGACTGTCGCGAGTGACCGCTCCGCAATCGTGGGCCACGGAGTATTGGGTGCCATGGCGTGTGGCGGCGGGAAACAGCCAGGTGGGAGAACGGTGGGTGCGCCAGTGGTCGCGGAGCAGTTGGAGAGTGGCGGTAGGAAGCGGAACCTCGCGGTCCTTGCGCCGCTTGCCACGGACGTGAAGAACGCCGCGGGCGCTGTCGACGTCAGGGATCTGAAGGCTGGCGCCTTCCATGAGGCGCAACCCACAGGCGTAAATGGTGGTCAGGCAAGCGCGGTAGACGTCGATGCGGACGGCGTCGAGGACGCGCCAGACCTCGTCGCGGCTGAGGACCACGGGGAGCTTCTTTTCCGACCGCGGCTTGGCGACATACAGGCTCTTCCACTCGCGGCCGAGCGCTTGTTGGTAGAAGAATCGAAGGCCGCCGAGGACGACCGAGAAGGAGCCGCGGGCGATCTTCTTGTCGAGCTTCAGATGCAGCAGGTAGCGGCGGACCTCGTCTTCTTCGAGCTTGTCGGGAGATCGGCGGTAATGGCGTGCCAACTGGGCGACGGAGTGGACGTAGCCCTCAATCGTGCTCGGGGCGTAGCCCCGCAGCTGCATCTCCTCTATCATCTGGCGGCGTAGCGGTGTCATGGGCTTCTCCTTTCCACACGGTTCTCAGGAGAAGATGGGACATCGCTACGCTCTTTTCAAAGATCCGGGCTGGGAGCCCGTTTTCCTATCCGCCGCAGGCGGATTGAGTTCAACCCC
>Ga0075426_10000074_pt1 | contig 62720 bp, 58 predicted proteins | sample SoiMethybrSBSTD5_FD_75304 | JGI IMG/M metagenome (GOLD analysis project Ga0075426, IMG submission 75304) | Bulk soil microbial communities from a Populus tree surrounding site in Tennessee, USA - Soil MetaG P. TD hybrid SBSTD5 | ecosystem: Environmental > Terrestrial > Soil > Tree plantation... | reverse complement strand
CCAGTCGCGGACGGCGTTCAGGCGCGCGATCGCCTCGTCGGGAGCGATCGAGTGGACGAGCTTCACCACGTCGTCGCGGCTCGCCACCGAGTCGCTGCCGCCGCCGTTGGGGCCTTTGCCGGAGACCAGGTCGGGGACGACCGCGATGAAGCCCTCGCGGGCGAGCTGGTCGGCGACGCCGCGGATCCAATCGCTCAAGCCGAAGACCTCGTGGATGACGAGCACGACGCCGGTCTTGTCTTTCCGTTCCGGGTACACGATCCAGGTGCGGATCGGCGCTCCGCCCGTGGGCAGCTTGACGTCCGCGTACTCGCCGTGGCGGGGTGATGATTCGAGAGCGGCCTTCGCCTGTGCCTCGGCAGGCGGCAGGCTGGTGTCGCGAGCGGCCGGCTGGGCGGCGGCCGGCCAGGCAGGCGCGATGAGGCAGAGGGTGGTCGCGAAGAGGAGGTTCCGCATCACCTCACCGCTTCCTGAGGGGTCCCTTGCTTCTCACCGCATCGATGCTCCACACCCCTGAGCCGCGCGCCGCGATCAAGAGAAACGCGAAGCAGTAGAGCACCGCGGGCTCGCCGTGATTGACGATCGGCCAGAAGCCATGCGGGGCATGGGCCATGAAATAGGCGACGGCCATCTCGCCGCTGGCGATGAACGCCGCCACGGCGGCGAACAGGCCGACCAGGATCAGCAGTCCGGCGACGAGCTCGATCCAACCCCCGACGACCATCAGCGGCGCGCCCGCCTTCTGACCGCCGAACAGGCCGAGAACCTTCTGCGCGCCGTGACAGGCGAACAGCAGCCCGAAGACGATCCGGAAGACAGCGTAAATCGGTGCTTCGAAGCGCTCGAGAAATCGCATCCTCACCTCCCTCGGTCAGCACGGTCCACCCGCGGTGCGGCAATTTGCGTGCCGCCGCTATCGCTCCTCGAACGCCCACAGCTCGGCGCCGGTCTGGGGCGCGAAGCCGCTGAAGTAGAGGCGCGGCCCCACAGGGAAGAAGCCGCCGCCGCAGAGGACGTCCCCTGGCGGCACCGTGACCGCGCCGCTCCCGTCCCAGACGTAGCAGGGACCGAGAGAGTCACCCGCGAAGACCAGGTGGCCCGCGAAAGAGACGATGTGACCCGCTCCTGCGAGGTTGATGTCCTGGCCCGCGGAGTCGAGCAAGGGGAACGTCCCCGCGGCCGTGCCGTCCGTCACCGACAGGCTTTCCGAGCCGTCGGCGAAGGCGAGCCGGTCGCCAAAGGCCATGGGCGTCGTTCCGAGGTGGAAGCTCACCGTGGCCGGCACGCGCGCGAAGCCGGCCGGCGCTCCTTCCGCGACCCACAGGCCGGCGGGCTCCTGGTCATTCGTGCCGGTGGCGGCGGTGCCGATGAACAGGCGCGAGCCGGCGGGGAAAATGGCGATCACGGCCGCCGTCGTGTCCGGCGTGGCCAGCAGATGCGTTCCTCCGGAGGTCCAGTCGCTGGTCCAGACCTCACGCGGCTGGCTCTCGCCATGGGCGGCCACGAAGAAGAGGTTCCCTGCGCTCTCCGCGAAGACCGGGAAGTACTCGCCCTCGAAGGAATCGAGAAACGGATAGACGTCGATCAGGCGGCGCGTGCCCTCGGCCGTGCCGTCGGTGGTCCAGAAATGGGTGTCGTCGTCCCAGCGCCGGAAGATGAGCTGGCCGTGCAGGATGGTGAGGGTGTTGAAGTCCGCCTGGACAGCATCCGGGCCGGGCACGAGGTCGGTGACGAGATGCGTCGACGCCGGGGTGCCGTCGCTCACCCAGAGCTCAGTCCCGTGCTCGGCGTCGGTGGCGAAGAAGAGAACGCGTTGGCCGGCGGCGAACAGGCTCCCGTAGACGGTCACTCCAGGGGGGGTGAGGCGCACGGTTCCCGCGGCCGTGCCGTCCGTCGCCCACAAGAGGACGTCCGGCGAGCCGTGGGCCGGCGAAGCGAAGAGCGTGCGGCCTCCCGCGGTCACGGCGATCATGCCGCGGGAGACCTGCGGCGCCGGGTGGGGAAGCGGCACCCTCGCCGTCCCCGCGGCGGTGCCGTCGCTGGCCCAGAGCTGGCGGCCGTGGGCCGGGTCGGAGGCGGTGAAGATGAGCCGGTCCCCGGCGCTGCCGGCCGGAACGGGATACGAGCCGCTGTTCTCCTCGCGCCCGAGGTCCCTCCACAGATGGGTGCCTTCCGGGGTCCCGTCGGTGGTCCAGAATTCGTCGCCGAACGCGGCGTCGGACGCCGTGAAGAGACCGCCGCCCCAATGGGTGACGGTCACGCCCGGCGGCGTCAGGCGCTCGGTGCCTTGCGGCGAGCCATCGGAGATCCAGAGCGCCCGTTCACCCGCCGGCGTCGCGGCGGTGAAGGCGGCGAAGTAGCCGCGGTCGAGGAAGTAGGTCACCGTGAGGTCGCGCGGATCGCCGTTGCACGGCCCCTGGCAGAGGTCGCTGACGGCGAGCGTGTGGCCGAAGATCCCGTCCGTCGACCACAGCTCGACGCCGCCGCCCGGGATGCGGGCGGAGAAGAGGAGACGCTCGGGGTGCGAAGCGGCGAACGGAACGGTCCCCAGCACCTCGCCCGGTGTGCCGCAAGGACCCGGACAGGTATCGGCCAGGATTTCGGTCCCGGCGGCCGTTCCATCGCTCCACCACAACTCGCGGCCGTGGACGCCGTCGTCGGCGAAGAACACCCAGCGCCCGTTCAGGCTCCCGAAGGCGAGGTGGGAGGGGCCGAAAGGATCGGCCGCCGTGAAGCTGGTGAGCCGGACCGTGCCGGCAGCCGTGCCGTCCGTCGTCCAGAGCTGGCGTCCATGGAGGCCGTCGTCGGCGATCAGGAACACATGGATCGGCGAGCCGACGGCTACGGCTTCAAAAGCGTCTGTGATGGCGGCGCCGGGACCGCGGCCGATCTCCACGAGCTTCCGGGTGCCGCGCGGCGTGCCGTCGCTCAGCCAGAGCGCGGGCGGGCCGCCGGACCCTCCGGAGACCACGAGAAGCAGCCGGCCGCGCACCACGCCGGCGAGGATCATGGAGACCGTCTGCCCGGGCGCCGGGGCGAACAGCGCAGAAGTGCCGGCCTGCGTGCCGTCGGTGGCCCACAGCGCGGTCCCCAGCCGGCGATCGCGCGCTATGAAGAAGGTGCGTTTCCCGTAGACCGTCAGATCGTGGAGCAGGCGGCCGTCGGCGAGCGGCAGCGGCCGCGCCAACTCGCTCACGTCGCCGTCGCGCAGAGTCCACAGCCCGAGCCCCTTCCCGGCGTCGGCCTCGAACAGCAGCACGCCGTCGAGAAAGGGATCGTTGGGATACGCAGTGCCGACGCGGGCGAGAGGCGTCTTGCTCGCCGTCCGGGCCTGAAAGTAAGGCCAGCCGCGGACCTCCCAGAAGGTCCAGCGGCCGGTCTCGCGGGCGGCATAGACACTCCCCCACATCTGCCGGATCTCCTGGCGCTTGAAGACCAGAGAGAACGCGTCTTCCGTGCCGTCGTACGTCCACAGCTCGGTGTCGTTGAACGCCGTGAAGGCGAAGCCCTGGTTCACCTCGGCGCGCTGGCGCGGACTCGAGCTCCCCGCGTACGACGTCGGATCGATGTCGCGCACCAGGCGCGGCGCAAGCTCCGCCCGCCCCGCCTGGGGCAGCAGAAGAAGAACGAGCAAAGGGGCGGATTGCTGCAGGAATCGCATCGGGGGAAGAGAGTAGCACCTCAGCAAACCGCCCGACGTCGCTGTAGACTGTCCACGGGCGCTCGGTTGCGGTCGAAACCGCCTTGCCGGAGCTGTGGCGGATCTCGATGGCTCGGAGCGGCTGGGAGCGCAAGCGCTGAGTCACCGAGTCTCACCCGCAGCGCTCCGAGCCTCATCGCTGGCGCTCCATGTCTCGGCCTCTGCGCTCGAGCTCGTACTACCTCATCCCAGTCAGGTTCGCCCTTTTGCGATCTCCCGCTTCGCCTCAGCAAAGGCGACCTCTTCCAGCTCAATCCGCTCTCGCAAAACCTTCGTGACCCACTCCTGGACATCAGGGGTCCGATGAAGGCCAGCCAAGAATGCCGCTCGGGCCGCCAGCTCGGCGGGGATGTTCAGGGCGGCACCCTTTGGCCGGTGCACCTCGACAGGCTCCTCCCAGGCGGCCTCGTCGTTGGCCTGAGAAGTGACGATCTCGTCGATCTGGTCTTCCGTCAGTGCCATCGGTTGTGACTTCCTTCTTTGGTTCATAGGGGCCATCCCGTAATAATTCGTACGATTCTACCAGGCTTCAACTGGAAGATGATCTTCAGGAGACGCCCGCTCAGAGTCGTCCCGACGAGTTGGTAGCGGTCGGAAAAGCCCTTGTTTCGTCTGACCAGGTAATCGGAAAAGAAGCACTCCACGGCCTCGTCGAACGCGACGTGATGAGCCGCCAGTTTGTCCCGCGCGAAGTCGTACTCGAAGTCGGCAGGAACGAAATTGGTCCACTCAACCACGAGGTCGTCTCTTTCGCTGGCGTGCTCACTGGAGCCGCGAGCCTCTCGTGCGCGCGCTCATCGCGCCTATTCTACCCTCTTGAGCCGCTCCAGAGATTTGCGACACCTGGAACAGCCGGCCAACCTGCTAGAGTTGCCGTACTCTGCAGGAACGAAGCCCGGAGGACGGGGGATGAGACGCTTCTTCCACAGCCTGTACGCCCAGGTCCTGGTGGCCGTCGCCCTGGGCGCCCTCCTGGGGATCGTCAAGCCCGGCCTCGCCGCGGACATGAAGCCGCTGGGCGACGGCTTCATCAAGCTGGTCAAGATGCTGATCGCGCCGATCGTCTTCACGACGGTGGTGACCGGCATCGGCAAGATGGGCGACCTGAAGCGGGTGGGGAGGATCGGCCTCAAGGGGATCGTCTACTTCGAGGTCATGACGACGTTCGCTCTCGTCCTTGGCCTGGCGGTGGGGAAGATCGTGCAGCCGGGCTCCGGCATGAACGTCGACCCGGCCAAGCTCGACACCAGTGCGATCGCCAACTACACCTCCTCCGGCCACGCGCTCACTACCACCGACTTCCTCCTGAACATCATTCCCAAGGACGTGGCCGACGCCTTCGCGCGCGGCGACATCCTCCAGGTGCTGCTCTTCTCGATCCTCTTCGGAGTGGCCCTCGCGGCCCTGAAGCCCAAGGGAGCGCTCGTGCTCCGCTTCGTCGACGAGCTGTCGCACGTCCTTTTCCGCATCGTCGCGATCGTCATGCGGGTGGCCCCGCTCGGCGCCTTCGGCGCCATGGCCTTCACCGTCGGCAAGTACGGGATCAAGAGCCTGCTGAGCCTCGGCGAGCTCATGGCGGCCTTCTACGCGACGAGCCTCCTCTTCATCCTCTTGGTCCTCGGTCTCGTGCTGCGCTGGACGGGCCTCGGCATCCTCCGGTTCCTGCGCTACATCCGCGAGGAGATCCTGATCGTCCTCGGCACCTCCTCCTCGGAGTCGGCGCTGCCTCTCCTCATGCGCAAGATGGAGCGGCTCGGCTGCCCGGAGTCGGTGGTGGGGCTCCTCGTGCCGATGGGCTACTCGTTCAACCTCGACGGCACCTCGATCTATCTGACCCTCGCAACGTTGTTTATCGCGCAGGCGACGAACACCCACGTCACCCTCGGCCAGGAGCTGGAGATCCTGGCCGTTCTGCTCCTCACCTCGAAGGGAGCGGCAGCGGTGACCGGCGGCGGCTTCATCACCCTGGCGGCGACCTTGAGCGCGGTGGGCAACATCCCGGTCGCCGGCCTCGCCCTCCTTCTCGGCATCGACCGCTTCATGTCCGAGGCCCGCGCCATCACCAACCTCATCGGCAACGGCGTCGCCACCGCCGTCGTTTCGCGCTGGGAAGGCGATCTCGACGTCGAGCGCGCCCGCCGCATCCTCGCCGACGTGAAGGAAGTGGAAGAGGAGGAATATGCCGAGGGCCACATCGCGCCCACTGAGATCGGCCTCGAGGTGGGGGAGACTGCGCCATGAGCTGGTTCTACACCTCGACGGGAGTGCAGCTCGGTCCCATCTCGGACGAGGCGCTGAAGTCGCTCGCCGCCGCGGGCCGTCTCCTCCCCACCGATCTCGTGTGGCGCGAGGGCATGCCGGCCTGGCAGCCCGCCGCCTCCATTCCTGGGCTCCTGCCCGCCGCGCCGCCCGGCTCGGCCCTGCCGCCGCCGCTGCCCGCGTCGGCATCCTTCCCCCCGCCGCCGCCGCCCTCGACCGGGGACGATCCGGCCCTACGCTGGGTCCTGCCCGTGGGCCGTTCCGGCTGGGCCATCGCCGCCGGCTACCTCGGTCTCTTCTCCCTGCTCGGGGTCTTCGCCCCCTTCGCGGTGGTCACCGGTATCTTGGCCCTGCGGGAGATCAAGCGAGACCCGCGCCTCGGCGGCCGTGGCCGCGCCATCTTCGGAATCGTGATGGGAGGGCTCGTCACCCTCGGGCTCATCGTCGCATTGGCAGTTCCGGCCTTCCGCCGGTGAGACGCGGGCGGGAGCCTGTCGGAGGCGGCGGAAGGGAAGGCCGTCGCCATCGGATCGTTGACGTGGGAATCTCCCACCACTACTGGCTCCAACGAATCTCAGAGTCGGCGGCGGCGGAGCTGTCGAGCGGGCCACGCCGGAGATGCTGTCTGACCTTAGTAGCTCGCACAGGGTACGGACAGGCCGGCCTGAGAGGGCGAGTTCGCGAAGGACAATCTGCCTACATCTTGCGGAAGATCTTCTCGTGCACCTGCTGGCGTGTCCAGCCGAAGTGTTGGGCCACATCCCTGCAGAATCGAGGCGAGAGTTCCCACACGAAGGGGATCGTGGCGCGGGATCGTAACGTGGTGCTGTCCGGCCTGCTCTGTGGTGAGCCGCAGGTGGCTGCCCGTTTGGCGAGTCAGTCGATAGCCGAGTGAGGCGAGCCCCTGAGCCAGGTCTTGGCCCGAGACACCACGAGGGAGCCTCATACGGCCATGAGCTCCTCGCGTACGAAGTGGAGCCGGATCAGCTTCGGCCTGGCTATCTCGTCGTCGAAATGGCACAGCACAGCGTCACGCACATTGTCTTGAAGCTGTGCGAGATCATCTGCTTCCGTGAAGATCGACTCTCCAAGAGCGCGGGCGGTATAGCCACCCTCAGGTGCTTCCTCTACGACAAAGATCAGCTCGTTCATGGCTAGCGGTCCACCATTAGAGGCTCGCGTTTCTCGCGAGACGCATGATTCTACCGCGGCTCGGAACCCACAGAGCTTTCAGGCGGTGGTAGTCTGCCGAGAGGTCGTCGGCTTCCGGGCTCTGGAGATCACAAACCATGGTCACACTCCGCGAGGCTCGGCGTCTGGCGCTCTCGTTTCCCGAGGTCGTCGAGCAGGATCACCACGGCTTCCCCTCATTTCGCGTGGCGAAAAAGATCTTCGCCACGGTCCCCAACGAGGAGACCCTTCACGTGATGCTGGGTCCCGACGAGACGGACGTGGCGGTCAGTACCGCTCCTCGTGCGTGCGAAGAGCTGTGGTGGGGCAAGCAGCTTGCCGGAGTGCGCGTCAAGTTGGCTGCCGCCGATCCGGACCTGCTCGCCGGATTGTTGACCGAGGCATGGCGGCGCAAGGCGCCGCGCAGACTTCTGAGCCTGTTCGAGGCGCCCTGATCCGCTAAGATAGTGTCCGTCCGAGAGAAGAAGGTCTCCGACTTCCGATACCAGAGTCTCCGCCATGGACACGTCCCTCGCCAACCAGATCGTTCACTCGGTTCTCGACCGCGGCTCCCTCACCAAGGACGAGGTGGTCCAGGCGTGGGGCCTGGGGGAGGCCGAGTACCGGGACCTCCAGCAGCTTCTCGCTCGCGACCCCGAGGTGGTTCCGGGACCGCCCGGTACCGGCGGGTTCGAGGCGCGGCGGCGGCGCGGCCACCTGCCGGACGAGGCGGCGGGAGAGCCGGTGCTGCTGCGCACGGACTGGGAGGCGCGCGCGGTCGACAGGCTGGTGGAGCTGCTCCAGCACGCGGAGCTGGAAGAGCTGCTGGGCAATCTTCTTCATACCATCCGGCAGGTGCGCAAGGAGGCGGAGGGGGTGGACCGCCGTGGCACGAAGCGCGAGCTGGCCACCGCGCTCGTCATCCAGCACGGCCCCGATCTCTTCGCCGCGGTCGCGGCGCGGAAGGCGGTGGCGCGGGCGGCCGGCATCGGCTTTCCGGCACGCTGGCATCCGGGGAAGGCGGGGGCGAGCGACTTCGTCCTCCAGGCGGGATTCCCCCTGGAGCTGGCGGGCGCACCGGCGCCCGAGCCGCCGCCGGACTTCGAGTACCTGGAGGGACGCTTCCGCCTGCGGCCGCTGCTGCCGTTCCAGAAAGAGGTGCAGCGCGGTCTCTTGGAGACGCTCCAGGAGCCGATCGGCCGCCGCTGCATCGTCGCGCTCCCGACCGGCGCCGGGAAGACCCGGGTCGCGGTGGAGAGCCTGTCGTGCTGGCTCTTCGACCGCTACGACCGCGAGCGCGATCTCGCCCGGCAGGCGACGGTGCTCTGGCTCGCCCACACGGAGGAGCTGTGCGAGCAGGCGTGCACCTGTTTCCGCCAGGTCTGGGAAGCGTCCGAGAACGTCTGCCCGACGACGCTCGTCCGCTTCTGGGGCGATCACGTCGGCGACCTGATCGCCCATCACCGGACGCTCCGCGAGACGCTGCGCCGGCCGAGCGTCCTGGTGACGACGCCGAACCGGCTGCTCAATCTCCTCGACGGCCGCGCGCAGGGGAGCGACGTCGTGCTCCAGGACCTCTTCCCGGCGCTCGGCCTCATCGTGATCGACGAGGCGCACCGCGCGGGCGCCCCGTCGTACCGGCGCATCCTCGAGACGCTCGGCGGCACCGAGCGGCCGGTCTCTGTGGTCGGCCTCACCGCGACGCCGTTCCGCATGGAGTACCTGGGCGAAGATCCCGAGGAGGGGACGCGAGAGCTCAAGCAGATCTTCCACCGCCTGGTCGAGCCGCTGCGCACGCTCGGCGAGAGTCCGCGGCTGCGGTTGCAGGAGATGGAGGTCCTCGCCGAGCCGGTCTTCCGGACGCTCAAGACGCCGACCACGATCCGGATTCCGGACCCGCCGGCTTCCGACTGGCTTTCCGAGCAGGAGCTGGAACGCCTAGACCGGGTGCTGGCGATCCGGACGGACAACACGCCGCGCCGCCTGGTCATCCTCGGCCACCTGGCGCCGCTCGCCGCCGATCCCGCCCACTCGATCCTCTACTTCGGTCCCAGCGTGCGGGACGCCGAGTGCATGGCGTTCCTGCTGCGCCAGAAGGGGATACCGGCCGCCGTGCTGAGCGGCAATACCCGCGACGTGACGCGGCGGCAGACCATCGCCGAGTTCAAGCAAGGCGCGGTCCGCGTGCTGTGCAATTGCGAGGTGCTGACCACCGGCTTCGACGCGCCGCGGGTGAGCCACGTGGTGATGGCGCGGCCCACGGTGAGCCGGGTGCTCTACGAGCAGATCGTCGGCCGCGGCCTGCGCGGCCCGAAATTCGGCGGCACGCGGACCTGCGTCGTCATCGACTGCGAGGACAACTTCCGCGGCGACCGGCCGCCCCTGGGCTACGAGTCGTTCCGCCGCATCTGGTACGGCCGGCGCAGCGCCTCGCCGCCGAAGCCGGCGGCGTCCCGCCAGCGAGATCTGCGGGAGCTTGCGTGACGACCCTCCAACCGCGTAACAACCAGGTGACAAAAAAGCGCCTGAAGGACGAAGGAAAGGCTGCGGTCTCAGGCTCCGGGCGGGCTCCCGGTGCCCCCTGCCTTCCTCGCGGAGGACGGGATTTGCCCGCCTCGTCTCGCCTTGCCGTGTTGGGCGCACCTTATGTGTGTGACGGTCGGGTGAACCAACGGTGACACGCCCATCCTCAGCGTAGGAGTGTCTGTTTTCGTTCATGCTTTTGCATACAGCTATCAAGGCCTCTTTCCTATGACTCAAGTTGTACGGTCCGCACCCACCAGGACGCTGGTAAGTTACTGGAACGATGCGCGTTTGCGCGTCGATCAGGCGAAATCTTCTTCCGTCAGGCCGGCGCCGGGGACGGTGTCCTGGCGCGCCGCTCTCGAGGATCTGCTGCGGGTCGGGTACGGGGCTCAGGCCCAATCCCGCTTCGTGGGCGGCGCCTGGGAGCAGATCCGTTGGCGGACGACGCCTTCGGCGGGAGCGCTCTACCCATTCGAGGTGGTGGCGAGCGTGGTCGGCGAAGGGAGCTACCTGTGGGAGGTCGATGCGGGCCGCCTGGTGCCCTGCGATCTCGCGCCGCTGACGCGGGACGAGCTGGCCAGGGCTGGTTTCGTCACCCCGCCGGGGCAGCGCCTGGAGGCCCTGCTCGTTCTGGTCGCGCGGCCCTGGCTGAGCATGAAGAAGTACCGCCAGCGCGGCTATGCCTACACCCACCTCGACATCGGCCACACCACGACCAACCTGGCCATGTACACCGCCGCCCTCGGCCTCACCCCCACGCTCCATCTCCGCTTTTCCCGCCTCTCGCTGGCGGAGCATCTGAAGCTCGAGGGCCTGTGCCGCGAACCCATGGCTGCCCTCTCCTTCGCCAGGCCTGAAGGGGCCGCCGATTCACCGGCGGGGTGGCTGGCAGCCGAAAACGGCCGCACTGTCGCCGGCCTGGAGCTTCCTGAGCCTCCAGAAATCGTGAATTGGGAGTCGCTCAAGGGCATCTTGTCGTTCGACTCGCCTCTTGCTCCTCCTTGCGCGCCGGCCAGCGTGCCGCTCGTCCTGGATCCGGCAGAGGCCGCCGCGGCCGTGCTGCCCCTCCCGGACGGCCGCCCGCCGCTGACGGCGCCGACGGAGTGGCGCACGGCCATCCTCGGCCGGCGCTCGGCGAAGGGCTTCCGCGCCGCGCCGTTGACGATTGCGCAGGTCGGCGAGCTGCTCGGCGTGCTGCGGGCGGAGGGCGTGCCGGACGACTGCTCGGCCGCGGGGTCGGCGCGCTTGGGCGTCCGGCTGGTGGCGAGAAACGTCGACGGCCTCTCCGGCGTCTACTCGTATGCCCCGCGCAGCCACGCCCTCCACTGCATCGATCCGCAGTCGGACGACCATCTGCCGGCCTGTATGCAGCAGGAGGTCTCCCGCGACGTGGCGGCGCTGGTGATCTTCCACGCTCCTCTCTGCCGTCTGGTCGACGAACAGGGGTATTCCGCGTTCGCGGAGCTGCTCTTCCACGCTTCGCAGCTCGGCCATCGCCTCCACCTGGCGGCGGCGCGGCTCTCCGGCGTCGGGATCACCTGCATCGGCGGCTTCGACGGCGAGCGGTGCGCCGCCCTGGCCCGCCTCGACGGCGACGACGAGGCCGTCTATGTGCTGCTCCTCGGCGTCCCTGACGACAACGCCGTGAAGCGCGACCGGCTGAACGTGGCGTGGAGCCACGGCTTCACGACGGCGGAGGGTTGATGGAGAAGCGGCCCCTCCTCGACGATCCCGCCTTCGCGCCCTGGTTGACTCCCGAGCACCGGGAGCTGCGGGAGCGCGCGCGGGAAATCCTCACTCCGTCCTGGCTCGGCTCCCGGCTGAGCGGGTCCGGCGGCCATCTCGTCAAGCCGGCATGGGAGGAGCTCGGCCGGCTCGGCTTCTTGGGGATCTCGCTGCCCCGCGAGCTCGGCGGCCGCGGGCTCGGGCTCCTCGGCGCGCTCATCCTGAGCGAGGCGACGTCCGCGCTCGGGGACCTCGGCGTCTCACTCGGCTTGCACTGCCAGAACGAGATCACGGGGCACTGGTTGGCGACGGCGCACGATGCGGGGTTGCGCGACCGCTATCTTCCTGCGATGATCGCCGGCCGGCTCGTCGGCTGCGCCTGCGACACGGAGCCCGGCGGGAAGCTGGAGTCGACCGCCGTCCGCGACGGCGACGAGCTGGTGGTGACGGCGCGCAAGCTGTACGTGGTGAACGGTGCCAACGCGGACCTCTGTTTCGTCACCCTGCGCCTCGACGGCGAGATGGCGACCGTGCTGATCGAAAAGGAGCGCCCCGGCGTCACCGTCCTCAAGGTCTTCGACAAGCTGGGCACGCGGGCGATCGATTCCGCGATGATCGACTTTGCCGCGGTCCGCGTGCCCGCCGTCCACCTGTCCGCGAAGCGCGGCGTGCGGCAGCTCATGCACTGGAACAAGGTCATGACGGCGGCGCGCTACTTGATGTGCGCCGACGCCTGCTTCCTCCACCAGCGCCTGCTCGCCCGCATCCTGGAGTACGGCGCTGAGCGGATCGTCGACGGCCGGCCGCTTGCGAGCTGGCCGATCAACCGCCACGCGCTCGCCCGCGCCGCCGCCGACCAGGAGCTGATGCGCGCCGGCCTCGTCGACCGCTTCGAGCGCCTCGAGAAGGGGCAGAATGCGGTAGCGGAGGTCGCTGCGCTAAAATGGTTCTGCGTCGAGCGCACGGCCCGGTTCGCGGCCCTGTGCGCCGAGATGCACGGCGGAGCGGGTTATATGCGGGACAGCGAGTTCCTGAATGCCGAGGCGCAGATCCGGGGCCTCAAGATGGCGGGCGGCAGCTCCACGACGATGCAGGCCATCGCGGGCCAGGCGCTCGCCTACCGGGAAGAGCTGGAAGCGCTGGCATGAGCGGGATCCCGACGCACGGCCCTCTCCAGGAGGCCATGGCCGACTGCCTTGCCCGCCACAGCGGACGGCGGGCGCTGGTGGGCGCCGAGGCCGTCACCTATACGGAGCTGCGTGACCGCGTCCAGGCGGTCGCCGGCTGGCTGCGCGAGGTTCTTCCCTCCTCCCAGCAGCTTTCGAAGCACATGGCGAAGCCCATCGCGAGGCATATCGGGTTCTGCCTCGGCAACCGTCCCGAGTATGTCGTCCTCTATTTCGCGACGCTCTTCGCCGGCGATCTTCCGCTCCTCCTCGATGCCAACTTCAACAGCGGCGAGATCGGAGCCATCCAGGCCGACTGCGGCCTCGACGCGCTGGTGATCGAGCGGACCAAGGTGGCGGGGCTGGCGGTGGAGGGGAAGGCCGAGCCGGTGGCGTTCGCGGACGACGTCGTCCTCCTGCCGCTGGCGCGCCAGGCCGAGCCGCCGTTCCGGCCCCGGCCGGCGACCCAGGCCTGCCGCTTCACGTCCGGCACCACGGGCCGGCCGAAGTGTCTGGAGTTCAGCGGCGAGGCCGTCGTCTCGGCAGCGCGCAACTGGGTCCTCGGCACGGCGATGACCTCCGAGGACCGGACGCTCTGCCTGGCCGCCCTCTCCAACGGCCTGGCGTTCAACACCTCGCTGCTGTCGACCTTCGTCGCCGGCGCCGAGCTCCACTTCCTCAAGGGAGCGCCGCTGACCCGGCCGGTGGCGCGCCGGATCGCGGAGTCCGGCATCACCCGGCTGGTCGCGTTCCCCACCCTCTACCGCAACTTCGTGGCGCCCGGCGGCCCGGAGCCCGCAACGATGGCGAGCCTCCGGCACGCGATCTCCGCCGGCGCGCCGCTGTGGCCCGACGTGCGCGACGAGTTCCGCTCCCGGTACGGCCTCGACATCTCCGACTATTACGGGATCGCCGAAACCGGCCCCTGCACCTTCGAGCGCGACGCCGGCTATCACAGCGGGCTCGGCCAGCCGTTGCCGGGCGTAGAGATCCGGATCGCTCCCGGGCCGGAAGACCCCGCGATCGGCGAGGTCCTCGTGCGCACGGCCTCGATGGCGAGCGGCTACCTGAACCATCCCGGGCTGTTCGAGGAGCGGCTCGACGCCGACGGCTTCTATCATTCGGGAGACCGCGGACGGCTCGTCGACGGGCGGCTGCACCTCGTGGGCCGCACGCAGGACCACATCAACGTCGCGGGCCGCAAGATCGATCCCACGGAAATCGTCGCGGTGGTTTCGGCGCTCGCGGGCGTCGATGACGCAGTGGCGTTCCCGGACGAGGATCTGAACCGCGAGGCGCTGGTGCACCTCGTGGTGGTCGCCTCCGACGGGCAGGTCACGAAGGGCGCCGTGGCGGAGGCCTGCCGGTCGCGGCTCGCGCCCTACAAGGTGCCGGGCCGCATCAGCTTCGTCGCCGAGATCCCGCGCACCGGGATCGGCAAACCGCGGATCGCCCTGCTGCGCGAGCAGCTCGGCGCGAGTGCCGCCTCATGAGCGTCGAGCCGGGACAGGAAACGAGAAAGGAACCGCGCGGGATGGACGACGACGATCGCCTGGCGATGAAGAAGCGGGTCCAGCGCCTGGTCTACCTGGCGGCGGGAGGCAAGATCCGCGAGGACGAGCTGGCGCAGTCCGACGCCGACCTGCGGCAGATCGGGCTCGATTCGCTCGGCTACCTGAACCTCCTGGAAGGCCTGGAGCGGACGTTCGGCGTCGCCATCGATCTCGATCAGATGGAGGACCACAGCTTCTTGCACACCATTGACAACCTCGTCCGCTATCTCGCCGCGCAGCGAGGAGAGGCGGCGTGATCGACACGATGGACGCGCGGGCGATTCCCGCCGGCTTCGCGGAGGCCGGCCGCACCCTGCTGGAGCGTATGGGCCGCGGCATGGCCGGCGCCCGCGCGGAGGTGCCGGGGACGGAATCGCCGCGTGAGTGGGTGGAGACGCTGGCGGCGCGCCTGCCGGCCGCGGCGGCGTGGACCGTCCTGGAGCATCTCTTCGGAGTCCTCCCCCTCGTCGCGGCTTTCTTCGCCCGTGAAGCGATCACCGAGCCGCTCGAGGAGCTGATCGCAGCCCTCTGGGGAGGACACCGGCTCGGCGCGCTCGGCCTTTTCACGCCGACGCCGGAGCTGCGGTGGTGCGCCGCGGCGCTCGACGGGGAGCCGTCCGCCTCGGGGGTCGTCCTCCGCGGTGAGGTCCGTATCCCGAGCCCGGCCGCCGACGGCTCGCTCGTCCTCGTGCGGCTCGCGGGCGAGGAGCATCGCCTCGCGTGGCTCGACCACACCGCACGTGGCGTCGAGAGGCGCGGATCGCGGATGGGCGGAGCGGTCTCCGCCGATGCGCCGTGCTGGCTCGCCGTCGACGGCGCGGTGGTCGGCCGCGATCTCCTTTCGAGCCCGGTGGCGCTCGACCCGGGCGCCGAGCTCCATCGTCTCCTCGCGGGCTACGCGGGCGTCTGGGCCCTCGCCGCGGCGATCTGCGCGCGCGACGGGGTGCGCGCCTTGCGCCGCGCCGCCCGCACCACGGAGCACCGGGGCGTGGCTTTCCGCACCTCGCAGCTGGTGGCGATGGGCATCACCGCAGTGGAGATCGAAGCCGAGCTGACCGTCGCCGCGGCGGAGCGAGCGGACGCTCAGGGCTCCCGGGGACTCGTCCTCGCGACTGCGGCGGCGCGGACGCTGAGCTCTCTCGCCGCGCAGGCGGCGGAGCTGCGCGACCTGGCCGGCGTGGCCGGCGATGGCGCGGCGCGCGTCCTCACCGCCTTTCTCGGCGGACCCTTGATGCTCGAGAACGAGCTCGATTTGACAAGTGAAACCGCAGGCGCACTGTAAAGGAAGGGAACGGCCATGCTCGACATCGTCCAGGACCAGCCGCAACAACCCCATCAAGACATCGAGCCTGCGCCGGAGACCGGCAAGCCCGAGCTGTCGAGAAAAGGGTTCATCATCACCTATCCGATGTTCCGCTACTGGCACCAGGCCGCTCTCGCCGAGGGCTTGAAGCCGCAGCCGCTGAACCTCTATATCCACATGCCGTACTGCGTCCAGCGGTGCGCCTACTGCTACTTCAAGACGACGACCCTCAAAGAGAACAGACTCAAGGAGATCGACCGCTACGTCAATTCCGTCTGCAAAGAGATCGCTCTCGGCGCCAAGCGGTTCAATCTCCAGGAGCGCCCGGTCGAGACGGTGTATTTCGGCGGCGGCACGCCCACTCTGATGTCCGAGGAGAGCGTCGACAAGCTGTTCGCAGCCATCCATGACAATTTCACCCTGGCGTCGCCGCAGATCACGTTCGAAGGCGAGCCGGTCACCTTGACCGAGCGCAAGGCGGCGCTGCTCCACAAGCACAAGGTCAATCGCATCAGCCTCGGCATCCAGTCGTTCAAAGAGGAGATCGTCTTCCAGACCGGGCGCCAGGACACCGAAGAACAGACGGTGAAGGCGATCGAGCTCGCCAAGAGCACCGGCGCCGAGGTCAACATCGACCTGATCACCGGCCTGCCCGGCGAGACGGCCGAGACCTGGGCCTATTCGGTCAAGCGGGCGCTCGAGGTCGACGTGCACAACATCACCATCTACAAGCTCGAGCTCTACGCCAACACGCCGTACTACTCGGCCGAGAAGAACCAGGAGATCACTCTGCCGACCGACGAGCAGGAGCTGGAATTCATCAAGTACGCCATGGCCGAGCTCAAGGAGCACGACTATCGCCCGGTCAATACCTTCACCTTCACCAAGGGCGGCAAGTACGATCAGTTGAACACCCGCTGCAAGTGGCTGGGCCATGACAACTATGCCGTCGGCGTGTCTGCGTTCGGCGTCCTCGGTAAGTTCAATTACCAGAACACGAACGACATCAACTCCTACATCGAAACGGTCGACAAGGGCGAGCTGCCGGCCTTCCGCGCCTACAATTGCACGAGCTTCGACCTCCTGGTGCGCGACGTGGTGATGGGGATCAAGCTCGTCCATCTCGACCATCTCCGCTTCAAGAGCAAGCACGGCCTCGACCTGCGGAAAGCCTGCGCGGCGGAGCTGTCGGAGCTGGAGGAAGAAGGTTTCCTCACCGTCGACGACCAGCACATCTCGCTGACCGATTATGGGATCCTGTATGGCGACTACGTGGGAAGGATCCTCGAAGGCGGCTTGAAGAAGCAGAGCGGCATGGACGGCAGTCGCGCCCGCGTCCTCTTCTAGGAAGAAAGGATCAGAAATAATGGCCGATGAAGTGCTCGAAAAGATCAAGCGCATCGTGGTCGAGGATCTGGACCTGAGCCTCAAATACGAGGATCTCGACGAGACGGTGCCGCTCTTTGCAGGTGGTCTCGCCCTCGACTCCGTCATCATCGTCGAGCTCATCAGCTTTATCGAAAAGCGCTTCGGCATCGAGCTGCAGGACGAGGCGCTCAACACAGAAACGTTCAAGAACCTGCAGTCCGTTGCGCAGGTGATCCGGGAACAGATGGCGGCGGAGCGCGTCTAACGAGCGAGGAGCGTTCAGAGCCGCGCGAAGCGCGAGCGGTCCACGACCAGGCGCTGATGGGTGCCGGAGCTGATGACGCCGTCGGGAGCCGCGACTTCCACCGTGAAGCTGAGCAGGCGCTGCTGGGTGATCTTCTCCAGCCGGATGCGCACCGTCACCGCCTCGCCCGCCCGCGCGGTGCCGACGTGGGTGACGTCGACGCGCGTGCCGACCGTCGTCTGCCCGTCGCCGAGCAGGGGCTGCACGACTTCGAGGCAGGTGTCCTCGACGAGGCTGATCATGCGCGAGGTGGAGAGGATGCCGTCGAGGTGCGGAGGGCTCATGTCCGGGGTGACCGCGTAGGTCGCCTCATGGGTCAAACCGGCAACGAGCATGGGTGCGGACATGACGACGACGAGTCTATCGCAGCGATCTTCGCCGGCAGCTCCTGACGGTCCAGCCCTCGTCCGCCGGCTGGCGACCGCGGGGGGTCCTCGGGACAGCTCGATGACAGACGGCCGCCACGCCGTCGCGTACGCGGAGGCGTCCTCGATCCTCGCGCGGCTCGACGGCCGTTGCGCGCAGATGGGTGTCACCCGGCGTCACCCCGTGGCGCTGGAGTGCGCGCAGAGCGTCCCCGGAGCGCTGGCCCTCCTCTACGTGCTGAGCCGGGAGCACGACGTCGTGCTCCTCCCCGAGCTCGGAGAGGCGTCGAAAGAGGCGGGCACGCCGCGCTTCATCCCCAGCTTCTGCTCCCACGTCGTCACCGCCTCGGGCGCGGCAGGACCGGGCGCCGATTCTCCCGAGGACGGCATTGCGATCGCCGCCAACGAGGCGTTCGTGGAGGAGCCGGTGATCGCGGGCTTCCAGGGTCCGGACCTCTACCTGCGGACCTCGGGCAGCACAGGCATCCCCAAGCTCGCCCGGATGTCGCACCAGAAGTGGCTGAACAATGCCCAGGCCTGCGTCGAGCGCTGGGGGCTCACGGCCGGCGACCGGCTCGCCGTGCCGGTGCCCATCTTCCACAGCTACGGCTTCGGCGCCGCCTTCCTGCCCGGTCTCCTCGCCGGCGCGGCGATGGACTTCGGATCGGGCGGCAACATCCTCAACTACCTCGAGAGGGAGAAGACCTTCGACCCCACCGTCGGCTTCCTGACGCCGGCCCTCTGCGACACCTTCCTGAGCGTCCGCAAGGTGCCGCGCCCGTATCGCCTCGTCGTCACGGCCGGCGACAAGGTCAAGCGCGAGACCATGGCCGGCTTCGAGCCGCGCTTCGGTCCGCTGCTCAACCTCTACGGCAGCGCCGAGATGGGAGCGGTCTCCTCGGCGTCGCCCGGCGATCCGCCCGAGCAGCGCCTCGGGACGGCCGGCTACCCTCTCGGAACGATCGAGCTGCGCGTCGAGGAGACCGCGGCGGAGATCGAAGCCGCAGCGGGGGAGCGCGTCGGCCTCCTGCAATGCCGGCAGGAGAACGGCCTCGCCGGCTATCTCATCCAGGACGGCGGATGGCGGTTCGAGCCGCGCGGCGACGACGACTGGTTCACCACGGGAGACCTGGCGCGCCTGCGCGCCGACGGCTACCTCGAGATCCTCGGCCGCTCCGGCCTGAGCGTCAAGCGCGACGGCCTCCTGGTGGTCTTCGCCGACGTCGAGGCGGCGGTGGAGAGGGTCGAGGGAGTCCAGCGCGCCGTCCTCGTCGCCGCTGGAGAGAGCCAGCGCGGCACCCGTCTGGTCGCCGTCTGCCTGCCGCACCAGACGGGGGAACCGCCGCGGCCCGACGACGTGCGGCGGCGCTGTTTCGATCTGCTGCCGCGCTATGCCGTGCCCGACGACGTTATGATCGTCGACGCCTTGCCGCATCTCCCCAGCGGCAAAGTCGACCGCCGCGCCGTCCACGATCTGGTCGCGAACGCTCGCCGGTAGGAGGAGATCAACCCTGAGCAGCTGAGCCGCTCTGGTGCGCATCTTGCATAACAATATAGCGCTTCGCCAACGCTTTGGCCGGCGGCTTTCGCTAGAATCGCTGACTCGAAAGTGCTGGGCGGGCCGTTTGATCGCCCGCTTGCCGGGCGTGCCGGCAGGCGGAGAGATCGCGGGAACGCGCCGCGGTCGCGCGGGCCGCGGCACTGCATTGGAGGTGCGCGATGCAAACACGATGTCGCAGGTCTCTGATCTGGATGGTTCCCCTTCTGGTGACGGCTCTCGTGGGTTGGGGCGGAGCGCGGAGAGCCGCAGCGGCGACCGATGCTCCCGACCTCTCCTGGCTCGAGGAACCGGCGTGCGCTGACGGCGTGGACGTGGCGGCGTTGGATGCCCCCGATTGGATGGCGGACGCGGCGGCCACGGCGGCCACGCCGGCCAAGCCGGCGCCGCCGGACGGCGGCAAGTCTTGCACGGCCAATGCGCAGTGCAAGGCGAAGCACTACTGCGCCAAGGGGGTGGGCGACTGCAAGGGCAAGGGCGAGTGCACCGCCAAGCCCACCATCTGCCCGCTGATCTTCAAGCCGGTCTGCGGATGTGATAACAAGACCTACAGCAACTCCTGCTTTGCCGCGGTGGCGGGCGTCAACGTGAAGTCCGAGGGCGCTTGTCCGAAGCCCGGTGGCGGGAACTACACCTGCAAGACGAACAAGGATTGCCCGAAGGGCGACTTCTGCTCCAAGGACATCGGCAAGTGCGACGACGAGGGAGTCTGCGCGAGGCGTCCCATCTGCACGGCCCTGGTCGTTGCTCCGGTCTGCGGCTGTAACAACAAGACGTACAGCAATCAGTGTATCGCGCACAGCGGCGGGGAGAACGTGAAGCACGACGGCAAGTGCGAGAAGTAGGCGATCCGTCGTGGGCCGGGAAGGCTCTCCGGGGCCTTCCCGGCGCGGCCGGTGTATAGTCCTCCCTTCATGAAGACCGCGCTCTTCGTCGCCCTCGGCATCTTCGGCATCGCCTATCTCGTCGTGCTCTTGGCCGCGGTGCGCGCGCGTGCCCGCGCCGGCGGCCGCTCGGAGGTCGCTCCGAGCTTCTTCGAGCTGGCGCTGGGCTTCGTCACCTGCTTCTTCGACACGCTGGGGATCGGCTCGTTCGCGCCCACGACCGCCGTCCTCAAGCTGCGCCGCATGGTGCCGGACGAGACAATTCCGGGCACGCTCAACGTGGGGCACACGCTGCCGACGGTGGCCCAGGCGTTCATCTTCATCGCCATCGTCGCGGTCGACCTGCGCACTCTCGTGCTGATGATCGCGGCTTCGGTCCTGGGGTCCTGGCTCGGCGCCGGATTCGTGGCCGGTGCGCCGCGGCGCAGGATCCAGATCGGCATGGGCTTCGCCCTGCTGGTGGCGGCGGGGTTCTTCCTCATGAAGATCTACGAGGTGAAACCCTCGGAGGGCCTCGCGCAGGGTCTCACGGGTTGGACGCTCGTGGCAGGCCTTGCCGGCAACTTCATCCTCGGTGTGCTCATGCAGGTCGGCGTCGGCCTTTACGCTCCGTGCATGATCCTGGTCAGTCTGCTCGGCATGAATCCGCAGACCGCCTTTCCGATCATGATGGGCTCTTGCGCCTTCCTGATGCCGGTGGGCAGCATCCGGTTCATCCGCGAACAGAGCTACAGCCTGCGCACCAGCCTCGGCCTCGGGCTCGGCGGCATCCCCGCCGTGCTGATCGCGGCGTTCATCGTCAAGTCGCTGCCGCTCCTCTATCTGCGCTGGCTGGTCGTCGGGGTCGTCCTCTACGCGGCCTTGTCCATGCTGCGCTCGGCAGCCGTGGAAGCGAAGGCGACGGCCCCGCCGGCCGGCTAGGAAGCCGCCTGACCCCTCAGGGGCCGAGAGGCTCTGCCGGCTTCATGACGTTCAGCTCGGCGCTGCCCGGTTTGTAGACGCGGGCGTAAGCGTAGAACGCCTGATCGCAGGTCACTGCGAACCGGGCTTCGTCGACGTTGGTGGCGCCGAGCGCGGCGAGGGCGCCGTCCACGACGCGCGTGGAGAGCGGCGGCAGCGTGTAGCGCACGCCGGTCGCGATCGTGGCGCCGTCGTCGCGATAGGCGTCGAGCCGGCACTGGGCCGCCTGGCGCGACGCGTTGATCAGATAGAGGTTGGTGACCAGGCCGCCGCCCTGCTTGTGGCTGAGCCCGTGCAGGTGGAGGGTGCCGCCGGCGGCGGCGAGGTCATGACCGCTCACCAGCGGACCGGCGACCGCGGCCCGCAGCGATCCGTCCTGCGCCGTGGCTTCGAGGCGCGCGGTGAGCACGAGCTGCGGCGCGCCGGTCGCGAGGAGCATGCCGCCCTGCCCGGCCGGCGCGAGCCCGGTGACCGGCACGGTGGCGCCGGGGCCGACGTTGATTGACGTGCCGGCCGGAGCCTTGGTGCCGTCGGCGTTCGGAGCGATGAAGGACCAGGTCCACCGCCGCGCCGCGCCGCCGGTGTTGGTGATCCAGACACGCGTCGCGTAGGTGGTCCCGTCGGCGACGCCGGCGGACAACGGAATGATGATTTCGCCCGCGGCGAGCGGCGCGGCAAGCGTTGCGGTGAGCAGGAGCGCCCAGAGGGTGCGGCTCAGCGTCGGATTCATGGTCTGCATCGAAACCCTCCGGTCAGTGGCTGCGCGGGGTGAGCTGGACGGTGAGGTTCGAGTACTTCCAGCCCAGCGTCGGGAAGTAGGCGCCGTCGCCGATGCCTTCGGAGCTGAAGTCGATCTCGACGTCCTTGCCGGGCTGGTTGGAGATGTCGGTGTTGTTGAGCGGACCGGTCATCCGCTGCACCGGGTTGCCCCCCTGGTAGGCCGCGAAGACGATGACGCCGGCTTCCGCGTCGTAGTCGAGGACCAAGTGATAGCTGGCGTGCTCCTTCCAGGGTCCCTTGCCGCTCTTCAGCGTCGTCCCTTCGCTTCCGCCTCCCGGCGGGATGCCCATGTCGAGGATGGTGCGGAAGTCGCCGCTGCCCTTGAAGATGAGGCCCCAGAAGAGCACGCGGTCCGCGCGCTTGTTGGCGGTGCGGCGGAAGCTGGCGACGGTGTGAAACATCGGATTGAACGGGAACGCCTGGTGCCAGTGGTCGAGATAGAGGTCGAATTCGACGTGGGCGTGGCCGTACTGCGTGCCGTCCTTGAGCGGCAGGGCGAAGCTCGCGAAGGTGGTGCCGTTGGCGAACTGTCCGGGGAGGTTGAAGGTCACGACGCCGTCGGTGGGAGGGGGAGGTGGTGGGGGAGTGAGGTCGCTGTCCATGCGGGCGCCCGGCTCGGCGATCACCGTCTCCGGCCCGCCCGAGCGATAGACCAGGGCGTAGGTCGCAAACGTCTGGTCGCAGGTGACGTCGAGGCGCGCGTCCTTGATCGACGTCTCGCCCAGCTTGGGGAGTGCGCCCGCGAAGTCGTTGTTCGACTTGGGCGGCAGAGTCAGGCCGACCGGCTCCGCGATCCGGCTGCCGTTGGCGCGCAACCCGGTCACCGTGCAGTGGGCGGCGGTGGTGGCGAGATTCATCAGACCGAAGTCCGTGCCCGCGCCGCCGGCCGCCTGCTGGAGGCTCTGCAGTTGGGCGCGCCCGCCCGCGGCGAGCGCGGCCGCCGCCCGGAAGACCGGGACCTCCGCGCTCGCCAGGACATTGCCGTTGGCGGCCAGGGCCTCGATACGGGCGCTCACCACGATCTGCGGATCGCCGCTCAGCTCGAGCATCCCCCGCGCGCCGGCCGGCACCGCGTTGTAGAGGCGCAGAGTCGCTCCGGGGGGGAGGCTGTAGGTGGCCGGCTGGGGATTCCCGGCGGTGCCGTCGCCGCCGCTGGCGAGGAACGTGACGCTGAACCCGAACGACGAGTCGCCGGTGTTGGTGGCGATCAGCAGGGTGCGGTAGGTGGCGGCGCCGAGCGGCAGGTTGGCGGCCAGCGGCACGTACGCATCGCCTGCCAGGAGGGGTGCCAGCGGCGCCAAGAGCGCACACAGGCCGAGGATGAAGCTCCGTCTCATGGTGCCTACGTCTCCAGTTGTCCTGCGCCGCAAAACGCGGGTGCGGTTGCTTGTATAGCATTATACCGATTTTTCGCCCCGCTGGCCGCATTGACGCGGACGACGAACACTTCCTCGGAAATGTCGCACCTGCTCCGAAATATGACTTCATGAAGGAATTTTGTCGTGCTGGGCTATACTGCGCGCTGAATCCGAGCTCTTGGTGGCTGTCGTCCCTCTTCCGGAGGAGTCGTCTTGACCAGCATCGCCACGTCCGTTGCCGAGCAGATCGCGGAGCGGTTGACGCCTTACATCGGCCAATTCAATTCCCGGATGTGGGTCAAGGCGGTGGCCCGCCGCGAGCTCGGATTGGCGCCCGAGGAGCTGACGTCGGCTCATCTCGGGACCCTGTTGGATGGGCTCCGGCCGTCGCTCAGCACCCTGATGGGCCGCGGAGCGTCCGAAGATCTTCTCCTTCAAATCCGACGCGAGGTACGCTGAATGCGCTTTCGCTGGCTGGCTGTGTTTCCCCTTCTCTACGCGGCAGGGTTCCTGCTCGTGGCCTGGTGGCTGCAGGGCGCCTCCGCCCTCACCCTGTTCGTTCCCGGCCAGCGGATCGTGGTGCGCATCCTCGCCGTCGCCGGCTGCTTCGTGGCGGCATCGGTCTTCGAGCGCGGCGACCATTTGCGGCGCGCCTGGCTGTGGCTCGGTTGGGGAGCGGTGGCCATCCTGGTCCGCGACCTGCTGCGCCTGCTCCCGCCCTTCCAGCCGGCGAGCGCCGGGCCGGGTGCGCAGATCACCCTGAGCGGCTTCGGAATCCTTTCGAACGTCGCTCTCCTCGCCGGTGTATGGGCGCTCGCGCGATCGTGGAAGATGGCGGCGATCGAGCTCCCTGGCGGCCGTTCCGGCATCATCGCCGTGGCCGCGGTCACCGCCGTGCTCGCCGTCGCCGTCGCGGGACCGGGAGCGCTCAAGAGCGCCCGCGAGCTCGCGGCCGGCGACTGGGGATCGCTCATCCTCTTCGTCTCCGCGGTGGTGGACATCATCTCTCTCTGCCTCATCACACCGCTCCTCCTGACCGCGGTCTCGCTACGCGGCGGCATGTTTTCCTGGCCCTGGGGTCTGGTGACCGCGAGCCAGCTCTCCTGGCTTCTCTACGACGCGGCGGCCGGCCTCACGCCTCTCTTTGCGCTCGGCGGCTTCCCCATGGCCGAGACCTTTCGCGGCATGGCGGAGAACTACCTGTTCGTTGCCGGCGTCGCCCAGTACCTGGTCATCCGGCAGGTGCGTCGTGCGGCGGGGTGAGGGATTGAGTCAAAGGAGCGAAATGGCTATTCTAGCCGGATGAAGACAGCCACTCTGACGGATACCAAGAACAACCTGAGCGCGTTGGTCGATCAGGTGCAGCACGGTGAGACGATCCTCATCCTGGACCGAGGACGTCCGGTGGCGCGCCTGGAATCCGCGCTCGCGGGTGGGGACGATCCCGAGGGTCGGCTTGCCCGACTGGAGCGCCAGGGGCTCGTGCGGCGAGGCACCGCACCGCTTCCCCGAGAGGTTCTGATGGCGCAGCCGCCGCGATCCTCAGGGGGTGCGAGTGTCCTCCAAGCCCTCCTCGCCGAGCGCAGAGACGGCCGGTGAAGTTCTGGGACAGCTCGGCATTGGTTCCCTTGCTCGTCGAGGAGGAGACCACGGCTGCTCTGCGGGACCTCTACCTCGGCGAGCAGGGAGCGATCGCCTGGTGGGGTGCGCCCGTTGAGTGCGCCTCGGCAGTCGCCCGTGTCGAGCGGGAAGGCCGGCTTTCGCCCGAGGAGGCGACCGAAGCCCTCGGGCGCCTGGATGCTCTCGCCAGCCACTGGAATCGCATCGAGCCGGTGGACGCGGTCCTCGAGACCGCGCGCCGTCTGCTGCGGGTTCATCCCATTCGCGCTGCTGACTCGCTTCAACTCGCGGCGGCGTACCTCGCATCTGAAGGGAGGCCGTCAACGCTCGAGATCGTATGCCTTGACGAGCGGCTCGCCACGGCTGCCCAGCGTGAAGGATTCCCCGTCCGGGATCGTTCTCGGCTTGAGTCCCCGAAGGACGCCGGCGAAGCGCCAGCCCCCGAGGCCCCTGCGCCGGACGACTGATCCCAGTCTCCTCGGAGCGTGGTAGTCTGTCGTCCATCGGCACGACAAGTCGCCGGAGATCGGCACATGGACAAGGAGCTCGCCGCCTACCTCGATAAGCGCTTCCGTGAGAATGCCCGGCAGCTCGAGAGTCTCCGCTCAGAGACCCATCAGCACCTCGCACGGTTGGAAGACGCGCTCAGTCAGACTCGGGTAGCTGTGGAGGACCTTTGGGATCAAATCAACCAGGTCGCCCAGGGTGTGATCGTCTTTGGCGAGAAAATGGATCTCCTCAAGTCCGACACCCTGCTCAAGTTCGACGAAGTCAGGGCGTCGATGGTCCCTTACTACCAGGATCTCAACCGCCGCGTGGGCATCCTGGAGGGCCGGGCCGACCGCCAGACACGGGACATCATCGACGTCATTCGCGAGAAGTTTGGCAAGCCGCAAGCCTGATCCAGCGTCAGACCGCCGAGCTTCAGACCGCCACCTCGGCGGCGCGGCGTCGTCCGGGTGGCTCCTCTCGCAGGTCGTCGGCGACGGATCGCATGGCGTGAGCATGAGCAGCCCTCCGTTACGGCAGAAAACCGGACGTGGCGACATCGCAAGATCTCCAGACGACGGCGCACCTCCACGGACAACGTGCTGCCTCCCGCGACAATGGCCCGTCGTCTCCGGACAACGGCGTGTCTCCCGCGACGACGGCGCGTTTCCGCGGACAACGCTCCGTCTCCCGGGACGACGGCCTATCGTCTCCAGACAACGGCGTATCTCCCGAGACGACGGCGCAGAATCTCCGGACAACGGCGCGTCTCCGCGGACAACGCGTCGCCTCCCGCGACGACGGCCCGTCGTCTCCAGACAACGGCGTATCTCCCGCGACGATGGCGCAAAATCTCCAGACGACGGCGCATCTCCACGGACAACGCGCTGCCTCCCGCGACAATGGCCCGTCATCTCCAGACAACGGCGTATCTCCCGGGACGACGGCCCAAAACCTCCAGACGATGGCGTATCTCCGCGGACAGCGGGCCGTCTCCCGCGACGACGGCCCATCGTCTCCAGACAACGGCGGCAGGTCCGTCTGACCCGGGTCGTCACCGAGGGCCTGCGACATGAGCTCCACATCGTCGCCGAGGGAGTGATGGGCCTCAGCGAGAGACTGGCGGCCTACCAATCCGAGACCCTGCTCAAGTTCGACGAGGTCAGAGCATCGATGGTCCCCTACTATCAGGATCTCAACCGCCGCGTGGGCATCCTGGAAGGCCGGGCCGACCGCCAAACGCGGGACATCATCGACGTCATCCGCGAGAAGTTTGGCAAGCCGCAAGCCTGATGAGGGATCGGCTATAGCCCCGCGCCGAACAGCATTCTCACCTGGTCGCCGCTCAGCCCGGCGTCCTCCAAACCGCGCCTGAGCCTCTTGAGACAGCGGCTCCGCCGTTTGTAGAGCTCCCGCTGCGGCCTGCCCAGGAGGGGGGAGATGGCGGCGATGGTCAGACCCTCCCGATAGTGGAGCTTGAGGAGGAGGAAGTCCTCGGCGGGGAGCGCTTGCAGCAAGGGCTGAAGAGCCGCATGAAGGCGAGCCACGGTGCGGGCGCGTTCGCCGTCCTCCAGCCCCGCCTCGACCCGGCCGTCCACCGGGATCCGGTGCAGCTCGTCGTCGCCGACCCGGTGCCGTCCGGTCCGCTGGGGGAGACGGGCGGCGAGCCGCTCGATCTCCTCGCCGCAGAGGGCAACCCCGTGCTCCGTCTGCAAACGGCGGATGGCTTCGCCGAGGCCGAGACCGTCGCGGACGAGTAGTGTCTCCAGGAGGACCGCCTCATCCCCCTCCCGCAGCGCCGCCGCGGACGGCCGCCACTTGCCCCAGACGTGGATGCGGTAGTCCCGCGCCAGATTGACGAGGACCACGGTCAGGTAGGTCGAGAAGGAGCTGCGGCCCTCCCAGCGAGCGAGGATCCGGTAGTCGTCCTCGACGAGCTTGAACAGGGCCCAGGAGCGCAGCTCCTCGGCCTCGTGCTCGGGTAGGCCGCTCCGCCGGCCGATCTGCCCGAGCCTCCGCTGGATCAGATCGTAGTGGCCCTCGAGCAGGTCTCTGCCGTCGCCAGGTTGAAGGCTGCCTGTGCCTTCCAGGAGTGGAGCATCAAGGACTGGCTGACAGACCATTTCGAACCCCGGGAGTACGCCGCCCCGCCTTCTTGAGGCCCCCTTCTTGGCTCAGTCCCGGACATTCTGAAACTTTAGCTGAGACCACCCAGTGCACTTTGAGCCAAAGGTACCTTTGTCACAGCCTTGTACCATGAAAGTAAAGGTCCTACCCACGGCGGCGTTTCGCTCCCTGTAGCTCCCGGCGCTACCTCCCTCCACTTCGACCTGACCCTCCCTACCGTCCGAAATGCGGACTCTGACGTTAAAAGCATCATAGTGGGACGGAGGCCGGCACTGCCACGTGAAGATCAGGTCGCTCAAGGAGCGTGATCTGTGGACGCCTAAGGCGAAGCCATTCGTATCCCAGCCCGCCGTGTCGTTAGATAGATCAGATGCGGCAGAATGGCCGGAAAGTACGACTACAAAGATCGCAAATAAAACAGATTGCAGCTTCATGTTCATCTCCTGTCGGGCTCGATACAAAAAGGGAGGCGTCGCCCCGTCATCGCCTGACCCCTAAGGCTAAGGATCAATCTAATACCGTCGCTGAATTGCATGTGTCGCGGTTGCAACGAGGTACTACTGACTGCCGCCTTCCGGAAGCGTCCGCAAAGCGTCCGCGAACTCTGGCCGGGACAGCAGTTCCCTGAGGCGCCCGAGAACGGCCGGCGTCGGAAGCCCCTCGACCCCCTCGCGTTCGGCGAGTTCACGCCCGGACGCCGGCACGTTCCTCTCATCGCAGCAGACGTGTACGTATCGTTGAAGCGCCGCTGCGTCGATGTTGTGCTGCGCGAGGAACCGGCCCAGCGCCTCGTTTTTCAGCAGAGAATTTAGCAAGCAGCAGAGCAAGGCATCGCGGGGATCTGCCGTCGGCGTCGTCGGAGAAGGCGAATTACCGCCTATGACTGTCACCCCGGTCAGAAGCTGCTCGCGCGTGAATGCTTCGCCGCGGTGTGTCCACCCGTTGGCAAGCACGCGGAACTGGTAGACACCGGCAAGGTTGGCGACCACATCGGCCTCGAAGACGCTGGGCTCGACCTCGGCGAGCGAGAGCACAGTGTGCGTGCCGTCCGGTCGGCGCAATTCGGCCTGAACCTTGCCTGTGCCCGCGAGCGGAATACCGAACTCGGTCAGCGTCGCATGCACAACGAGCGTCGCGCCCGGCTCGAAGCTGCTCTGCGTCAGGTTGGCCGCCATGCGCACGTTAGAGTACGCATGCACACTCACGCTATAGCGCGCGGTGTATTTTCCGACACTGGCGAGGTATGCGCTGCGCTCTCGATCTTCAATACCAAGAACGGCGTGCCATACGCCTGCGTGCGCAGGCTTGCCCCCGCCAAGCAACGGCAGTCCGAAGCGGTAATACAGCATATTCGTACCAGACGCCACCGTCGCCCCCAGCGCAACGGCCTCGGCGGGGCCAACGACATGCCCGGCGGGCGTCTCAAGCGCGAATTGTACGATCGGGAGGTCAGTCATCAGGATCGCCGTGGCGTCTATGTCGGAGGAGTTCAGCCGGAACGGCACGCGCACTTTTTGACCTCGGGTGATGTAGCCGCTTGGGTCCTGGACGACGTTGTTGTTCGTAACGGCGGCCAAGATCTGCAAGAAGTACTTGCTGAGGCGGAAGTAATCGTCGATTGCAGTGGAAAGAGCACCGCTGATCAGAAGATAGCCCCCGGTTCCCTTGGTGAGTGCCGTCAGTGCGGACGTGCTCACCTGCTGCGCCGTGCCAAGGCCAATAGCAAAAGTCCGATCAGTGATCAAATCCTTGACGTCCTTGATGTACTTGTAGGTGTTCTCCAGTCCGTCGGTGAAGACGACTATCGCTTTATTGTCATATCCGGTGACCGGATCAATAGTCGTACGCGCCAGCTCCAAGCCATTGCCGATTGATGTCGCGCCGTGCGGCATTGTAGCCTTGATGTCGGCCACGAGCTTGGGCCGGTTCGTGTCGATCGAAGGGTCGGTTAACGGCAGCACTCCGTCAACGAAGTAGGCCTTATCATCGAAGCGAATGAGGCCGACGCCGTTGTTTGCTTGAGCAAGCTCCACGAAGCGCGAAGCCGCATCGTGGAGCACGTCGATACGTTTGGCACCCGTGCCGGCAGGCTGGCCCATGCTGCCCGACTGGTCGAGAGCCAGCACGACAGCCACGGAAGTGCGCTTGATCGTGTTCGCGATGATCGGAACGGTCCACTCCTGGCCGGTCTCGTTGCACTTCACTTTGACCTCGCCTGTCGCAACGTCGCCGGCGACTGTGCCTTTGTAGGTCAGCCAGAGAAAGGCGTTCCGCGGCAGGAGAGAGTGCTCTTCGGCCAGCGACGATCCGGGGGTGTTGATCGTGTCGAGGGTGGTGCCGGCAGGCCCGGTCAGCTTCGTCGGACCGCTGACGATCGAGAAGCTCACGGCGCGGCACGACCGCACCTCGAACTCCACTGGGCGGACGGCGGTCTCGCCTGCGGGGACGTCATTGAAGTTGACAGTCGCCGTCGTGAGCGCATGGTAAATCGGCGGATCGATGATGTTCTGTTCGCCCGTTCCTTTGAGGTGGACGCCAACGCAGATGGTGTTGTCGTCGTAGGTGTCCTCAGGGACCACGTGGCTGGCGTTCGTCGTAGCCACGATCGTGTAGTCGCCGTCCGGTACGCCATCGATCACGATAAACTGGCACGCCAAGTCGCGGTTGTAGACGTCCGCCCATCCCACGGTAATCCCCTGGTTGCTCAGGCAGTCGGTGAACTTCTTCTGCCCGGGATTGATGAAACCTTGAATGGGCTCGATGTCAACCATGCAGAAGCCTTGCTTCTTACCGGGCGCGGCCTGGTTTCCTTGGGCGTCGTATAGCGCGTAGACGTTATAGTCCTTGAGATGATAGTGGCCGTGCGCCTGTGAGAATTCATACCAGGTGGGATGGTTTCTAGGATCACCGATGACTAGGTCCGCGTCACCGATGTTCTTGCTCATGAAATCGAACTTGAGGATGCGGTGCATCCCCGGCGTCACGCAGCCGTCTAGAATCGAGCCGGCTGTGCCTGACTTCTCGTTGGCTGGCACGTGCGCGGCGTCGGGGAAGTTGAAATCAAGAACTGCGAAACGGCGCAACTCCGGGACGAGATTGACACCCATGGTAAACCTCCTTTGAGTTTATGTAGTCATGGCAAAGCTATATGATCTGCCCAACCGCGAGCACCCCCGACGTGGCGAGGTCGAAGACTGTATTGATCTCCAGCGACTCCAGTACCGTTACCATCGGAGGGCTGACGCCCAGTAGGACGTGGGGAGACTGGTGCAGTAGTTCGCGCAACGGCAGGTTCCGAAATTCGGTGCGAATCAGGCCGAGCAGTTCATCGGCAGTGTTGACGTTGATGGTCGCAGGCATGATGGTCTTCTCCTCGGGTGGCAGTGACCAATTCAGAATGCGCGGAACTTTTGGGGAAGGTCGCGAGGGCCTGCTGCAGCCTCTTCAGACAGCGGTCCCGCCCTGGGTACAGCTCTCGGTGGAGACGCCCCGCGGAAGCTTGCGGGGCTTTCCGGGAAGGGAACCTCGAGGACAGGCTCAGCTACCATCTCGTACCTCCAGAGAGGGCCGGGATGCAGGGTCGCGGCCCGGTCTCTAATGCAGTCTTGTCCGGCGGGGCTCTTCGCGTCTTTTGGGAAGTCTTTGGAAACTCTCAGGAAGACTTCAAGAGAGAGGCGTTAGAATGGAAGGAGAGCGTCCCGTTCCTTTCGGGGCCTCTCCTTCACCATGGGCGAGCCGCAAGAGCCAGGCACACGCATTCCGCGGAACTGCAGGTTCCGGCTGGGCGAGTGGTTGGTTCGCCAGGGGGAGGGCGTGCTTTGCTCCGACCGCAAGTCGGTCCGGCTCGAGCCTCGGGTCATGGCCGTGCTCGTCTATCTGGCGGCCCAGGAGGGGAGAGTGGTCTCCAAGGACGAGCTGCTGGAGACCGTCTGGGGCGGCGCGTTCGTCGAGGCAGGTGTGCTCTCACAGGCGGTCCACAGCCTCCGTAAGGCATTGGGAGACGACGCCCGTCAGCCGCGCTATGTCCAGACCATTCCCAAGCGGGGGTACCGCCTTCTCGCTCCGGCCGTGCCGGAGGGGAAGGCGACCGAAGCGCCCTGGGAGAAGTCCACCAGAGTTGGCTCCTACCACCCCGGAGACCGCGTCGGCGCGGGCGGCTTGGACGCTGCGGCGGCACCCTCGGTCCAGGTGGCGGCCGAGCGCCGGCAGGTGACGGCGCTGAGCTGCGGTCTCGCTGCGGCAGGAGACTCTCCGCTCGATCCGGAAGACCTGCTGGAGGAGATGCCTGCCCTGCAAGACCTCCTCGCCGAGATCGTGGATCGTTTCGAAGGGCGCCTCAGCCCGAGGCGGGGCCGCCGCTGGGTGGCCTGGTTCGGCTATCCCCGCGCGCACGAGGAGGACGCGCACCAGGCAGTCCGCGCAGCCCTGGAGATCGCCGCCCGGGCCAGACAGCTCCCGGCACGACCCAGTGCATCGACCCTGCGGATCGGCGTCCACACTGGCCCGATGATCGTCACCGAAAGGGGTAGCGCCGCGCACGGCGACGTGACCATGAGCGAGGCCCCGGAGGTGGCGTCCCTCGTCCAGAGTCTGGCCGCGCCCGGCGAGGTGATGGTCAGCCTGGCCACACACCGATTGATCGCGGGGTTCTTCGCGTGCGAGGAAGTGGCGCCGGTTTCCTTGCCGGGGGGTGCCCCGCCGCTGCGGGCCTGGCGCGTTCTGGCCGACAGCGGCGCCCAGAACCGGATCGAGGCCTCTGTCTCTCTCACTCCTCTGGTGGGGCGCGAGCAGGAGCTGGGCCTGTTGCTGGAACGCTGGGCTCTGGCGCGTGAGGGCGCGGGGCAAGTGGTGCTGCTCGCGGGCGAGGCGGGCCTGGGCAAGTCGCGCCTGGTCTGGGAGCTGCGGCAGAAGGTGACGGCCGGCGCCGCGGAGTGGCTCGAAGCCCACGGCTCGCCGTACCATCGCGACAGTGCTTTCCATCCGATCCGCGAGCTGCTGCACCGCTGGCTTGCGGCCGACCGCGACGAGCCGCCGCAGGATCGGCTCGCTGGCCTGGAGTCGGAGGTGGAGCGTCTCGTCCCCGACCTCCCTCAGGCGGTCGCACTCATTTCCTCCCTCCTATCGCTTCCAACGGATGAACGCCAAGCCCTGCCTCCGATGCCCCCTGAAGCGCAGCGCCGCCAGACGATCGAGGCAATCCTCAACCTCCTCTTGGCGATGGCGGAACGGCAGCCGCTTCTCCTTGTCGTCGAGGACCTGCACTGGCTCGATCCTTCCAGCCTCGAGCTGCTGGGCTCGCTGATCGAGCACGCCGCCGCGGTCCCCCTGCTGCTGCTCCTGACCTTCCGTCCGGAGCTCCAGCCGCCGTGGGGGCAGCGATCCGACCTGACGCGCCTGACTCTGAGCCCGCTGAGCCGCGTTCAGGCCGGGCTTATGGTTGAGCGGCTGACCGCCGACCGGTCGGTGGCTCCCGCAGTCCGCGAGCAGATCGCCGCCCGCACCGACGGGGTTCCTCTATTCGTCGAGGAACTGACCAAGATGATCCTGGAAGCGGGCTCCTCCGCCGGCCTGGAAACTTCTTCGGGCAGGCGTTCGCTGGAGATCCCCCCGACGCTCGAAGGCTGGCTGCGAGCACGGCTCGACCGGCTTGGCCCGGCACGGGAGATCGCACAGCTCGCATCCGTGGTGGGCCGGGAGATCCCAGCCGGCCTGCTGAGCGCCATCTCTCTCTGGAGTGAAGAGCGCCTCGAGCACGGCCTGGACCGCCTGGTCGCCGCCGAGATCCTGTTCCGGCGGGGGCGCCCGCCCCACCAACGGTATCTCTTCAAGCACGCTCTGCTCCAGGATGCGGCTTACTCCTCTCTGCTGCGAGCGGACCGCCGACGGCACCATCGCCGGATTGCTGAAGTCCTGGAGAGCCATTTCCCCGAGGTCGCGGAAGGCCAGCCCGAGGTGCTGGCCCACCACTTCACCGAGGCGGGCCTGCCCGCTCGGGCGGTGCCGCTCTGGCGGCGGGCGGGCGAGAAAGCGATTCAGGGCTCGGCCTATCTGGAGGCCAGCGGCCACCTCCAGCGGGCGCTCGCTCTGCTCAACGAGCTGCCAGAGAGTGACGAGAGGATCGGGCAGGAAATCGCGCTGCAACTCGGCTTGGGGATGGCGCTGGCCGCCACACGGACGTTCTCGACGCCGGAGGTGCAGCACGCATTCCAGCGGGCCTGGGAGCTCTGCGGCCAAGTGGGTCAAACGCCCCAAGTCGTCACCGCCTTGCGCGGGCTGCTCATCAACCGCCTGATCAGCGGTGACATGCACAACGGCCTCGAGATCGCTGAGCAGCTCCACGAAATGGCCCGGCAAGACGGTCCCGGCCTTCTCCGGATGAGCCATCAGGGTCTGGGCTTCATCCTGCTCTGCCGCGGCGAGCTGGCCCAAGCGCGAGCCCACCTGGAGAAGGCCATCTCCCTCTTCGAGTCTGCGAGCTCGAGCGTCGACCTCTCGCTGCCCGGCTCGGGAAACCTGCTGCTCGAGGGAATGGCCAACCTCTCCTGGACGCTCTGGCTCCTCGGCTACCCGGACGAAGCTCTGCTCCGTAGTCAAGAGGCGCTCGCGCAGGCTCGGGAGCTGCCAGCTCTGTTCGCCCGCTGCTTCGTCGAGTACTTCGCCAGCGAGATCCATGCGTATCGACGCGAGCCGGAGAAGATCTGCGCGCAGATCGAAAGTCTGGCCTCGCTCGCGACCGAGCAGGGCTACTCCCACTTCATCTCCGTGGCGGTCTTCCTCCGGGCCTGGGCGGAGTCGGTCCCTGGAGAGGGAGCTCCCGCCCTCGAGCGCATGCGCGAGGGAATCGAAGGAAGACTCGCGCTCGGGGCGCGCGGCGGCGTTCCCAATCATCTGGGGCTGCTGGCGGAATGTCTGCTCCACGCCGGTCGTATCCCCGAAGGGCTCGCGGCCGTGGAGGAGGGGCTGGAGATCTCCCACCAGGGTAGTCAGCACATCTTTGATGCCGAGCTGTGGCGTCTGAAGGGGGAGCTGCTGGGCCGGAGCGGGAACCCGGAGTCCGAGGTCGAGGAGCTGTTCCACCGGGCGCTCGACGTCGCCCGCCGCCAAGGGGCAAAGTCCCTGGAGCTGCGCGCCGCGATGAGCCTCGCCCGGCTGTGGGCAGGTCAGGGCAAGAGGACAGAGGCGTGCGAGCTGCTGGCCAGCATTTTCGGCTGGTTCACCGAGGGGTTCGCGACCGGCGACTTGCGCGAGGCCCGCGAGTTGCTCGCCGCGTTTGGTGGCGAGAGCCTAGTCGCCTTCGATCATGCTGGAACGCCCGCGAGGCGAGGGCTATGACTCCAGGAAAGCCTCTCTATCTCGCGGTCCAGAGCCTCCTCTCCTGGGTGAGCCCTTAGACCGTCCGCGAGTAGCGGGCGGTGCCGGCTGTCTGGGCGGACCCGTGCAGATAGCTGTCGAAGGTCATCGCGATGTTGCGCACCAGGAGCCGGCCGCGCGGCGTCACTTCGACGTGCCGCGGCGTCAGCTCGACGAGGCCGTCGTCCGCCATGGGCTCCAGAAGCTCCAGCTCCTCGCCGAAGCAGAAGTCGAAGTCGATCGAGTGGCGCGCCTCGATGTCCGCTTTATCGATCCGGAAGTGGCACATGAGGTCGAGGATGACGTCGCGCCGCAGCTCGTCCTCGGGAGAGCGCAGGAGGCCCCGGCAGGTGGGAAAGTGCCCGGACTCCAGAGCCGCGCGGTACTCGCCCAGCGCTTTGACGTTCTGTGCGTAGCCTCCCGCCACCTCGCTGATCGAGGAGACGCCGAAAGCCACCAGATCGGTCGCGGCGCACGTGGAATAGCCCTGGAAGTTGCGGGTGAGCGTGCGGTCGCGCAGCGCCTGGGCGAGCGGGTCGCCGGGGCGCGCGAAGTGGTCCATGCCGATAAACAGGTAGCCGCCGACAGTGAGCGCGGCGATGGCCTCTTCCAACATCCGCAGCTTGGCCTCGGGATCGGGCAGGGTCTCGGGCCGGACCACCCTCTGGTGCGGGAACATCTGCGGCAGATAGGCGAAGTTGAAGAGCGCCAGCCGGTCCGGGGCCATGGCGATCACTTCGCGGACCGTGGCCGCGAAACCATCCGGAGTCTGGTGGGGGAGGCCGTAGATCAGGTCGACGTTGAGGCTCTCGATCCCGCGCTTGCGCCCGCCGTCGATGACGGTCCAGGTCTGCTCGACGCTCTGCATCCGGTTGACCGCGCGCTGCACCCGCGGGTCGAGCTCCTGGAGACCCATGCTGAGACGGTTGACGCCGGCGCCGGTCAGCGCGTCCAGATGGGCCGCGGAGCACTCGCGGGGGTCGACCTCGACGCCGATCTCGCAGCTCGGCGAGACGCGGAAGCACCTGCGGATGGCCGCCATCAGCCCTGTCAGGTCCTCCGGCGGCAGGAACGTCGGCGTGCCGCCGCCCCAGTGGATCTGGATCACCTCGCGGTGCGCCGCATCCAGCCGTTCGGCGGCCATGGCCATCTCCTTCTCCAGGAGGGGGAGATAGCGCTTGCCCCAGCTCCGGTCGTGGGAGATGGTCACGTTGCAGCCGCAGAAGAAGCAGCGGTGCGCGCAGAACGGGATGTGGACGTAGAGCGACAACGGCCGGCCCGCCGGAACGCTCGCGGCCAGCAGATCGGAGTACTGGGCGGAGCCGAAGTCGGCGGTGAATTGCGGAGCGGTCGGGTACGACGTGTAGCGCGGGCCCGGGCGGTCGTACTTCCTGATCAGCTCCCGGTCGAATTGGATCGGCTGCCAGAGGTCGTTCATCGTGGCCCAATCGTACGAGCCGCTGGTGGACCGCGCACCGTACGAAGGGAGGGCTCGCGGGCCGCCCGGGTTGGCCTACCCGGGGACCGCCCATGGGGGTAGGCGGGAGCGCGGCGCCGGCGATAGATCTCCCGGTCTAGAAATGGGTGATTGACGGCGCCGGGGGGCTTCCGTAGCCTCGTTGTCAGCGTTCAAATCACCGCTGTGGGAGGCGCCGACGATGCGACGACGGGACGTCCTCAAGCTCGGTCTTGCCGCGGGTGGCTCCGGTCTCCTGGCGCCGCGGGGCGCGCTAGCGACGGAATCAAACCCCCTCTTCCAATTCCTCTGCCCGCCGGACGGCGAGCCGCCGGACCTCGCGACGCCCAGCCCGCCGGCCCGGCCGTTCGTCGCCGAGCTGTTCGTGCCGCCGGTCATCGAACCGGTCGCCGCGCTCGACCCGCTGCCGGACCCGCGGGCGCATCAGCTCTACGAGAAGTACCCGCCCAAGAAATTCTACGAGCTCCGCGAGCAGGAGCTGCGCTGGACCTATCATCCGGACCCGCCGTACAACGTCGGGAGCTGGTCCTGGGGCTTCAACGGCTCGACACCGGGACCCGTGTTCCACGCCCGGTACGGCGAGCCGATCCTGGTGCGCCGCTTCAATGCCCTGCCGACGGTCGGCAACGGCAAGGTGACGTTCGCGCTGCCGTCGACCACCTCGCATTTGCACAATGGGCACACCGCCTCCGAGAGCGACGGCAGCCCGCAGGACTGGATCGATCCCGGCGAGTTCTGGGACCATCACTACTGCAACTTCCCCTCGGGGCACGATCCGCGCGAGAAGCTCGCCACGCTCTGGTACCACGACCATCGCCTCGACTTCACGGCCACCAACGTCTACGCCGGCCTGGCCGGCTTCTACAGCCTGTTCGACGAGAACGGAGAGGACTCCGGGGACGAGAACGATCCCAACCCGGCAGCCTGGAGGCTACCCAGCGGCAAGTATGACGTGCCGCTCATCCTCCACGACGTGCTGTTCAACGAGGACGGCCAGGTGCGGTGGAGCCCGTTCAATACCGACGGCGTCCTGGGTGACCGCTACACCGTCAACCGCCGCATCCAGCCCTTCTTCCGCGTCGAGCGGCGCAAGTACCGCTTCCGCATCATCAACGGCGGCCCGTCCCGCTTCTACCAGTTGTTTCTGAGCGTGGGCGACTTCTGCGTCATTACCGGCGACGGCAACTTCCTCCCCGAGCCGATCTATTCCAAGAGCATCTACCTGAGCGTGGCGCAGCGGGTCGACGTGATCCTGGACTTCTCGCAATACAAGGCAGGCACCACGGTGGAGCTGGTCAACCGGCTGGCACAGTTCAACGGCAAGGGGCCGTCCGGACGGATGCTCGACCCGCCAGACCAGATCCTCCAGTTCCAGGTCGTCGAGGCCACCGGCAAGGACCCCAGCCAAGTCCCTCGCCGTTTCCGCGAGCTGCCCAAGATCGACCTCTCCGAGGTCAAGCAGGAGCGGGTGTGGACATTCGACTACGACGGCGGCTTGTGGACCATCAACGGCAAGGTGATGGACGCCAACCGCATCGACGCCGGGGTGGAGCAGGGGACGGCGGAGATCTGGACTTTCCGCAACGGCGGCAATTCCTGGTCGCACCCGATCCACTGCCACTTCACCGAGTTCCTCATCCTGGAGATCAACGGCAAGCCTTACCGGAGCACCGCCATCCAGACCGGGGGGGTGGGACGCGAGGAGAAGTTCGTCGACGCCCTGGGCAGCGAGGAGGCCAAGCAGATGTTTCGGCACGCCGAGCGCTTCATGGGCGGCCAGCGGCGGGACGTGGCGACGATCCTGCCGGGCGACGAGATCAAGGTCTTCATCCGCTTCCGGGATTTCCTCGGCAAGTACGTGATGCACTGCCACAACGTGGTCCACGAGGACCACTCGATGATGATCCGCTGGGACATCATGGAGCCCGGGCAGGGCTTCGTCGGCTCGCGGCCTGCAGACAAGGTCTATGGCACGCCGGCGGTCCCGCCGCACCTGGAAGAGCGGCCGGCGAGCCCGACGGCCGAGGCGGACCAGGACGGCCAACCCCCTTCTGAGCAGGACTGAGAAAGGACGGCCCATGACCCACGAGACCGATCGACGGAAAGTGCTCGCGGGGCTCGCGGCGGGAGCCGCGGCCGTGGCGCTGCGCGACACCGCCCTGGCGACCCCGACGGCCACAGCGACAACGCCGGACACTTCCTGCGGTCCCGCGACGACGCTCCCCAATCTCGTCCTCTACAGCCACGACGGACGCAGAGCGCTCTTCTACAACGATCTGATCCGCGGCAGGACGGTGATGCTCCACTTCCTGCCGGAGAGCGCAGCAGAGGCCGACGCGCTCGTCGCGCACCTGGCCGGCGTGCAGGCGGCGCTCGGCGAGCGGCTCGGTCGCGACGTCTTCCTCTATTCGTTCGCCGACGCGGCGCACTGGACGCCGCGCGCCCTGGGCGAGCTCGCCGCGCGGCACGGCGCCGGGCCGGGCTGGCTCTTCCTGACCGGCGAGCCGGCGGGCCTGCGGCTGCTGCGCGATCGGCTGTTCCATGATGCGAGTCACCATCACGAAGTAGCCGGCGCCGCAGAGGACTGCTCGCGTGGTCTGATCCGCTACGGCAACGACGCGGCGGGCGTGTGGGGGGCCGCGCCGGCGCGGTCGGACCCGCAGTGGCTGGCGGCGCGGATCGCCTGGGTGACGCCGCGTCCGGCGCCGCAGGGACCACCGCGTCGAAGGGGGCCCGCAGCAGTCGCCGTCGCCCTGGCGCTCGCCGGCCTGGCCGGCCTCGCCGCGCGAGCGCAGGCGCCCGCGGCGCCGCCGCCTCCGCCGAGACCCGACTGTCCGACGCCCTTCCGGCACCCCCAAATGCAGTGCCAGATCGCGCCGCCCACGGTGTCCCAGCAGGACGCCACCACAACCCTGGTGTCCACTGGCGCCAGCCTCTTCCCGTCGAGCAACCCCTTTCTGAATCCGCCGGGAACGAACTTCCTGCCGACGTTCTACATCAATCTGTACGACTCTAACGGAACAGAGATCCCGAACACTCTGCCGTCGACGCCGGCGATCCCCTACAACCTGCATGATGGCGAGCCCGTCGTCTCCATGATCAACCGCGTCTCGCCGACCGACGATTTGCAGAGGATCTTCACCACTGTCCTGCGGCTCGCAGCCAAGCCGCCGGGCAACCAGTTCGAGGAGGTCACGGTCCGCAACGACATTCAGCAGGGGATCGACATCCTGGAGGGGAATCCGATCCCCAACCGCGTCTACAGCAGGTTCCCGCTCCTCCATTACAACGGACCGGACAAGGTGAAAAAGGTGACGCCGATCGTCAACGCGGAAGGCTCGACGGTCGGCGGCGACGTCAAGGTCCACCAGATCTGGTACGACGAGCACATCGAGTCGGATACCGGCCTGCTCGACTTCACCGCGGTGGCGAGGGTGCCGTGGACGATCACCTACACCGTGGACGTCCTCTCTCGCGGCAAAGACGATTTCTCGCCTTTCTCGATGTACTTCGCTGCACCCGCTCCCCCCCCGCCCACGCCCCCGATGCCCGGGGCGGGGATGGATCAGACCTTCTTTCCCGTCGAGGAGGGCACGCGGACGGTTCTGAAGATCAAGATGGCTCCAGGCGAGTATTACAACCTGACCTATACCTGGGGCTGGCGCTGGCATCCGCCGCGCGCCCAGGCGATGGACAACGCCAACAAGCCGGTCTGCACGCAGAAGCAGTCCCTCGACAAGGAGCCCTGCCCGAAGCTGCAAGAGTGGGAGGTCAACGTATTTGGCGAGCATCCGGGGGCGAACGAGGACGCGAAGCAGAAAGCGATCGCGCAGATCGGCGACCTCGATCCGGCCAAGCGGATGTGGCACGCGTTGCGCGCCGCCCGTGACGCCGAGGCGAAGAAAGACTACGGGCAGGTGAAATCATGGGCGGAGAAGGGGCGCGAGGCGTTCGCCGACTGGCGGGACCGCACGCATCTGCCGAGCCTGCCGAGCGGCTTCGGCCCCGATCCCAAATCCGACCTCACGCTCTTCTACAGCAACAACACGATTTACGGCCATCTCACCGACGGCGACCTGATCCACTTCCCCGCCTGGTCCCAGCGTGGCGCGACGCTGAGGGTGACGATCTACAACGGCGACTACTTCGATCATGGATACCAGAACGTCGACTTCGGCGGCGCGCGCGGGTGGGAGAACCAGTTCAAGTCGTCGGTCAAGGTCGGCGGCTCGGGTTGCTGGTTCACCTTCGGCCGCGCCTACTGGACGATGAACTTGCCGCCCCAGACCTTTGTCGTGCCGGCCGCGACGCGCGGCACGGCGGGCAAGCCCGACACCCCGGGCGTGCACAAGTTCGTGATCACCTACAACTACGATCCCTCGCGGCGCTTGCGCTTTTATCAGTTCGATCCGTTGCATCACGATGTCGCGATTTATTCGGTGCATTAGGAAAACGGTTGCGATCTTTGCGCTCGCCGCCGCTCCGGCCGCGGCGGCGGAGCGCTACACCCAATTGCTGGCGGACTACAGGCCGCCGGAGGTGACCCTGGTCGACGCACAGGGCGCCGTGGTGCCGCTGCGCGCCGAGCTGGAACGGCCGGGACCGGTGCTTCTCCAGCTCGTCTTCACCACCTGCACGACCGTCTGTCCGGTCATGATGGCGACGTTCGCGGCGGCACAGGACCGTCTGCCGGCGGACGCTCGTCTGCTCTCCATCTCCATCGATCCGGAGGAGGACACGCCGGCCCGCCTGCGCGAGCACGCGGCGCTCCTCCGGGCGGGCAGCCGCTGGCGTTTCCTCACCGGCCGGCTCGCCGACGTGGTCGCCGTCCAGAAGGCCTTCGACGCTTACACGAGCGACAAGATGCGCCACCAGCCGTTGACCTTCCTGCACGGCGGCCAGGGCGCGCCGTGGCTGCGCCTCGAGGGTTTCCCGACCCCGGCGGAGCTGGTCGCCGAGCTGGCCACGCTGCAGCGCCAAGCGGAGCCGGGCCGAGGCCTCTACCGCGATGGCACTCTCCCCTCGGGCGCGCCGCTGCGCGGGGTGACGGAAGGCGGCGTGGCCATCGAAGGGCGCGCCGCGGCCTGCGCCGGCTGCCATCGGCGGAGCGGCTACGGCGGCGTCGAAGGGCGGGAGATCGTGCCGCCCATCACTGCGCCCGCGCTGTTCGCGGAGCAGGTGCCGCAGCGCGCCGAGCTGTTCCGCAAGCTGTTCCAGGAGGACCTCTCGCCGAGCGCCCAGGCGCGCATCCACGACCTGGGAACGCGCCCGGCCTACACCGCCGAGACTCTGGCCGCCGCCCTGCGCGACGGCCGTGATCCATCCGGCCGGACCCTCGATCCACTGATGCCGCGCTACCGGCTGGACGAGGGGGAGACCGCAGACCTCATCGCCTATCTGCGCACCCTCGCCGCGGCCCCGTCGCCGGGCGTCGACGGCGAGGAGATCCACTTCGCCACCATCATCGCTCCCGGCGTCGATCCCGGGAAGCGGCAGGCGGTGATCGGCGTCCTGGAGGCGTTCTTCCACCGCAAGAACGCCGATTTCGAGCGCCTCAAGCAGCGGCCCGAGTTTTCGCCGCGCTACAAGGACGAGCTCCTCTCCAGCTTTCGGAAGTGGGTGCTCCACGTATGGGACCTCGACGGCGCGCCGGAGACCTGGGCGGATCAGCTCGCCGCGAAGTATCGCGAGCAGCCGGTCTTCGCCGTGCTCTCAGGCCTCGGTGCCGGCGACTGGACGCCAGTCCACGATTTCTGCGAGCGGGAAGAGATCCCCTGCCTCTTCCCGGAGACCGAGCTGCCTCCTGCCGCTCCGGGCGCCTATTCGATCTATTTTTCAGCCGGCTTGACCCTGGAGGCCGAAGCCCTCGGCCGGCACCTGCGGGAGAGCGCGCCGGCCGGCCCGCCCCTGCGCGTGGTGCAGGTCTTTCGGGACGATCCGCGCGGCACCGTTCCGGCCGCAGCGCTCCGGCATGCCCTGGACGGCGCAGTGAACGTCCATCTGGAGGACATGAAGCTCGCGGGCGACCTCACGCCTGCGGCCTGGGAGTCTCTGCTCGACAAGTCCCCCTCCGTCGTCGTGCTCTGGCTGCCTGGTTCCGATGTCATCCTGAGGGAGCCTCGGCGACCGAAGGATCTGGGGGCAGGGCCCGCCTTTCCACAGCAGCTCTATCTCTCCTGGTCCCTCCTCGGCGAGACCCTGCCGCCGTTGCGGGAGCCGTGGCGCAGGCGCGTTCTCCTCCTCGACCGCTTCGCGCCGCCGGGCTTCGAATCGCCCCACGTCTACCGGGCGCGGGCCTGGCTGCGCGCCCGCGGCCTCGCGGAGACCGCCGAGCGCCTGCAGCTCGACACCTGGTTCACCCTCTCGCTCACCGAGTCCGCCCTCATGCACCTGGTGGACAACTACTCGCGTGACTATTTCATCGAGATCGTCGAGCGCGAGACCGAGCGCGTGCCGAGCCCCGGCGTCTATTCGCGCCTCTCCCTCGGCCCCGGCCAGCGCTTCGCGTCGAAAGGGTGCTCGCTGCTCCGCGTCACGGCAGATGGCAAGCTGGAGGCGGTGGGGGAGCGGATCGTGCCGTAGCGCTCTTCGTCTCAGGTGCCCGCGGGCAGATAGTCGTCGAGCCGCAGGACTTGCAGACCCGGTATGCGAGGGAAGCGCCGGTCGTTGGCCAGTAGGACACGGCAGCCGCCTGCCAAGGCGGCAGCGGCCTGGATTGCATCTGGCGTCTTCGCCCGAGTCGCCGCCCGAACGTGGGCGGCGGCACGCAGAAAATCCAGGTCGAGATCGATGAGACGCACACCTCGGCTATTCGTCAGGACAGCTTCGTAGCGATCGACCAGGACGGTGTTGGCGAAGCGAAAGGGAACGACGAGAGTCTCGAGCAGGGTCAGGCTCGACGTCACGGCATCAAGCTCGCCCGCACCGATCGCCTCAAACACGGGATCGACCAAGGGAAGATACTTCGGATGCTCCTCGATGAAATAGATGAAGATCGAGGTGTCTAGAGCGACCGGACCTTCTCCAAGATCGGTCAGGAGTCCCAAGAGTCGCGTTCCGCCCGCACGTACTCGACGGGGTCGATTCCTTCCCAGAGCTCCTTGCCGAGCCCGCGCAGCTCGAGGATCGAATGCAGCTTCGGCTCCTCGGCCGCCTTCTCGAGAATGTGGACGACTTCCTGGGCCAGGGATCGATGCTCGCGTTGCGCGCGCTGCTGAAGCCTTTCATAGAGATCGTCAGGAAAGCCTTTGATGTTGAGGGTCGCCATGCATCCTCCTGGGTTCCTCCATTGTGGAGGATCTGTGCTTCGAGGTCAACCGAGGCTCGCGGCCTTCATCCCCGCCGCCCTCACTGGCCGGGGGTACACTGCATCCTCCCCAGGTGGAACCTCCCGAGGGTGTGTGGCGTGGGACCACTTCTAGGGGTGGCGCCTGGCCTTCTCTGGTGGGCGGGCCGGCGCTGACACCTTGGCTCGTTTCGCCCTCGCCAACATCTGCGGTATGATGGGCCAAACGAAATCTCTGTTAGAGAGGTTTTCGGGGATCGGCAGCCCACTCTTGGCGGCCTAACCCACGACGGAGGAGGACGGCACGATGCAAATTCTCTCTGATATTGCCAAGAGCCCGGAAGCACTTGTCGGGCTTAGCGCCTTCTTGGCGACATTTGTCGCTTCAGTTATGGCGGACGAACAGAGTGATCGCCTGAAGCAGGGCACTTTTGGCGCCGTTGCGGGGACAGCCGTAGGTGGGCTCGCCGCAGTCATCGACAATAAGGCAACCCTCCTTCTCATCGGAATTTTCGGCTCGGCCGCCGGCGCAATCGTTGGCTGGGTCGTCTATCTAGGCCTATCAGTCCTCGCGAGTCAAAGGTGGGCCCGCCGGGTAATTGAGTATCATGTGAAGGGACTCAAGGGTGTACGCGAGAAGCTGGATATTGACGATAGGAATCAACTATTGTCTGCGCTGAATATTTGGAGTCAGAATTTTCGAGGGATGGTGCTCCGGGAAACGCATGTCGTCTTGGCGGGCCACCCATCGCGGGACTACAACATTTGGGTAACGATTTCGATTCGAGGTTGGCTCACGTCTCTGATCGATGCATTTAACCTTGTTCTGGACGCTCTCGCGGAGAAGCCCGAGTATCGATCGCGCGTTACCTTGATCGTTTTTGGCTCTTCGTCAGATCAACCGATGGGACGTCACTGGATCTCCTACGCGGGCCACCAGCAAAGTCATAAGAAGAAGAATTTTGGTAAGGACTCTATAGCCTTTCAGGTTCTCTCTGGCCAGAAGGAGACTCCATATTTTACGACGGTAGAGCGCGGTAACAAAGAAGGGGAGGAGCGAGCAAGCAGCGGTCCTACCTATAGCTCTTTCTTTGTCTTTCGGCTAAATAGCCATGTCGTACTCTCTCTCGATTGGCCGGGCAAGCTAGAGCCTCGCGATCCCTATGTAAACGTTGCGAAAGCTTTGCTACAGCTCGATGTGGGACCTGCAATAGGCGAACTGCTCGACAAGTGGTCTGGGCATATCGCTCAGGCAGTAGGACTCCAACCCTTGCAGCAGCTTGAGGGCCAGGATATTTATCCTGCGCCAGTGGAGAGGGTTACCCCTTTTCCGCCGCGCGCCCGTGAGTGGGCTGAGCTGCCACCACCGAATACAGCGCCTGGTGTTTTCGGAGACGAGAGCCGGCACCTGGGTGGAGGAGATGGCGCCCTCCACCCGGATCCGGTAGCCGAGAATCCCTCAGGATGAGGAGACGATCGTCGACTCGCCGCACGCCTACCGGGCGAGAGCCTGGCTGCGCGCCCGCTGTCTCGCGGAGACCGCCGAGACGCTCCAGCTTGACACCTGGTTCACCCTCTCCCTCGTCGAGCCCGCCCTTATGCACCTTATGGACAATTCTCGTGTGACTACTTCGAGACCGCGGAGCTCTACATCATCGGGTGCCACCCAGCACTTGTATAATCGGTCAAAACGGAAGCGCTCTGGAGTTTCCGGCGCGCTGCAGAAAGGAGGGGTCGTTATGGCTCTGGTTGTCCGAGCGTTTCCGGTTCTTGCAGGGCACGAAAGCCACGTCCGCGAGCTGGCCAAGTCCATGGCGACGGATCGTGCTGCAGACGCGGCGCAGTTCTTTGCGCGCTTCGGGGTCCGGCATGAGTCTTGGCATCTGCAGCAGACACCCCACGGCCCGTGGGTGATTGTGGTCACGGAAGTCGATGCGCCAGTAGAAACGGCAAAAGAGTACTCGGCGTCGCAAGGCGAGTTCGATCTCTGGTTCAAAGCGCAGGTCCTTGAGTTGAGCGGTATCGATCCCCAGACGCAGCCGCTCGGACCGCCAACGGACCAAATCTTCGCCTGGTCGGCAGGAGGCAAGTGAGCTCACGGTCCGCTCGTCTCCGTGCCCGCCGTCGAGGAGGGGGGACCCTGGCGCGGCGCGCTGTTTAGGCGTATCGTTTGCGTCAACTCTCCCTCCGAGGGCTCTATGCGACACCCCATCGAGTCCGTGTTGCGCGAGATCGACGCTCTCCCCGAAGCGACCGGCACCGTGTCGATCAAGGTGCCCGACAAGCTCAGCCTGCGGGGAAACTCCGTCCCACGCGACATCGCGCTCTCGATCCTCGTCGACCGTCTGCTGACCAAGGGCTACGAGCCGGACGGCTTCGAGGCGATCGAGGACGCGCTCATCTACCGCTGCAAGCCCGCCACGGCCGGGTGAAACCACCCCACGGGATGGCCTGAGTGCCCTCCCTCGGAGGTGGAGACGCTACCCTGAAGGCCGTGGGAAGCGGCGCCATTCGCGTCTATCCTGCCTCTGACTCAAGAGGGAGGACACCATGGCCACGAGCGATTCCTGGAACCCGGACGTCGAGGTCGCCGTCCACGGCGACGAGCTGATCATCAAGGTCGACCACCTGCCCGACGCCCACGCCTTCGCGGCCGAGGTCGAGGACGGCGCCATGCTGATCCACAGCGCCACCCTGGCCGGGGTGGAAGACCACTGCCTTCACCTGCCGCTGCCCGCAGGGATCGAATTCGGGGCGTTCGAGACGGCGCAGAGCGGCGAGTCGTTCGAAGTGCACATGTGGGTGCCGGCGGCGCTGTGAGGGAGCCCGGGGTCGAACCGCCAACGCCTCCCACGTCCTCTCGTCCTGCGATATAACCTCGGGCGAGGCTCGCCATGAGCAACGCCCAGCCGTCCAACGCCCGTCACCTCACTCTCGGCACCCTCTCCTTTGCCGTCTGCTTCGCGACGTGGGGCCTGATCGCGGCGTTCGCTCCCCGTTTCCGCGAGCTGTACTCCCTCTCGCCGAGCCAGACGTCGCTGCTCATCGCCGTCCCCGTTCTCCTGGGCTCGCTGGGCCGGCTCCCCGTTGGCATGCTGGCCGACCGCTTCGGCGGGCGCCTCCTCTTCACCGTCCTGATGCTCGCGGTCGCGGTCCCCGCCTGGCTGGTGCCGGCGGTGAAGAGCTACGACGATCTGTTGCTGGTGGCCTTCTTCCTGGGGATCGCCGGCTCGTCGTTCCCGGTGGGCGTCGGCTATGTGTCGCGCTGGACGGCGGCCGAACGCCAAGGGTCTGCCCTCGGCGTCTACGGTTTGGGGAACATCGGCCAGTCGGCGGCGGTCTTTCTGGGGCCTCTCGTGGCGGCGGCGGTGGGTTGGCAGCCGGTGTTTCGCGGCGTCGCGGTGCTGCTGGTGGTCTGGGGCGTCGCTTTCGGCCTCCTGGCGCGCGACGCGCCGGTGGCGGCCAAGCCGCAAGGGCTGGCCGCCATGGTCCGCGTCCTCACCCGCGAGCGGCTGGCCTGGGTGCTCTCCCTCTTCTACTTCCTGACCTTCGGCGGCTTCGTCGCCTTCTCGATCTACCTGCCGACGCTGCTCAAGGACCAGTTCAAGCTGGCGCCGGCCGACGCCGGATTCCGCGCCGCTGGATTCGTGGTCCTTGCCACTCTGCTGCGCCCGGCCGGCGGCTGGCTCGCCGACCGCATCGGGGGCGCGCGCGTGCTCTCCGGCGTTTTCCTGGGCGTCGTGCCGTTCGCCTTGCTCCTCACCTGGCCGGCGATGCTGCCGTTCACCGTCGGCGCTCTCGGCTGTGCCGCCCTCCTGGGTCTGGGCAACGGCGCGGTGTTCAAGCTGGTGCCGCAGTACTTTCCCAAGGAGACGGCCACGGTCACCGGCCTGGTGGGCGCGATGGGGGGGCTGGGCGGCTTCTTTCCGCCGCTCCTCCTCGGCCCGGAAGCGACCGAGGCCACCAACCCAGGGCGGCCACGCAGGGTGCCTGACGGCATCCTGCGGACCGCCCCTACGACAGCGCGAACCGGCAATCTGACAATCAGCCGAGTCACGCCTTCTCCTGCTTCACCTCCGGCGCCTTGACGGCGGGCTTGCGCGGACCTCGCCTGCGGTTTGGCGTGATCTGGAAGTGGACGAGCTTCTGGTCGTGCGGGTTGAGCTTGAACCTCGCCGCGCCGCGGAGCCGAGTCGCCGCGTCAGGCGACGCTCGCGTTGCAGAGCTATCTCCAACTCCTGTATCTTCCCTGCGAGGTTGATATGAGCAAGGCCGTCACCGCCCTCGGAGTCACCCTGCTCCTCCTCGGCGCTTTCGCCTGTCGTCGCGAGCGCTCGACCTCCGCACCCCGAGCTGCGGTCGCCCCCATCGCGCTCAGCCCACAACTCACCACGATCAACGTCTGCCAAGCAATTCCGACCGAGGACATCCAGGCCGTGATGGGGCGCGAGCTCATCCAGGCGCCCAAGAGATTCGAGTACTACGATTCCGCGGGCACGAGCGGTTGTTGGTATGACGCAGGGAAGGACAGCGCAGGCGGGGCTCATTTCGGATACGTGGTCCTGACACCGGTGAGCGTTTACGCGAGCCAACCGCTCTACAAGAACGTCGCCGTGAGCGGACTGGGCAAGAGCGCCTACTTCAACAACGGCGCGGATGCCCGCCAACTATGGGTGAAGGTCAACGACCAGGTCGCGCTGGTGGTGGGCTTCGGCGACGAACCGAACGAGGCCGGGGCCACGGCGATCGCCAGGCTGGTTCTTGCGGCAATTCGTTAACCGATGATCTCGAAGCCTTCGGAAGAATGACCCTGGCGGATTCGATAGGTCGAGAAGTCGCCGCGGTCGAGAGTGAAGACCTTTCGGGTCTGGAGGGCCTCTGCTGCTGTGACGAGAGATGCGTCAGCGAGGTCCATGGGGTGGTCCGCGTAGCGGTTCATGAGCGCGAAAGCCCTCGCGAGGGCAGGCTGGTCCATGAACCAGAGCGAGCAACCGCCTTTCAAGATGAACTCGCGGAGGCGGCGCGCACCGAGGCTCTCCGGGTCGAGCATGTGGAATGCCTCCGTGAGGACCGAGACCGTCGTGACCAGCTTTTCACGGTTCGACCTCAGCACTTCACGCGAGCGGTCGTGCTGTGCATCTCTGGGATCGAACAGGGCGACCCAAGGGCCGGTATCGACCAGGATCACCGGTTGAGCTTCCTACGGATGGCCTCCCGGACACCTCGCCTCGTCTCCGTAGATGGCGCGACGGCGTAGCCGCCCGGTCCGAGGTCGAGCTCTTCATAGATTTCATAGGCTGCCCGCTCCGGCTGCGGGCCGACTTGGTCCCTCAAGGCAAGGAGGCCCTGCTTCAGGAGAGTGGAGATGGACATCCCTGTCCCTTCCACCAACTGCTCCAGGACTCTTTCCGTGTCGTCATCCAATCGTACGGTTCTCACGGCCATGGCAGCACCTCTGTATTACGGAGTGTAATACAGTCGAGCCCGGCGGTCCAGTCCCTTCGGTCGGCGGAGCGAGACATCCTACCCTGGCCGCTTCCACCCGTCCGCCGCGGCGCGGTGCTTGGCCGTGTCCACGTAGTGCCGCATGCGTGAGATCTTGCCGGCTTCGTTGAAGGTCCAGAGGTGGAGCTCCTCGTCGCGGAAGCCGCCGGAGCCTCCCGGCAGGGAGGCGTCGATGACGATCTCGGCGGCCACCTGGTTGCCTCCTTCGAGGAGTGAGAGGACGCGGAAGTCGGTGACCCCCATCTCGCCGACGATTTGGAAGAACTCGAGAACACCGGCTTTTCCCTGGCGCGGCTGAAGCCAGACGACGCCTGCCTTCTGCGCCGAGTTGTCGGCCCATGGCTCCCATTGGATGTCGTCGGCCAAGTGGTCGAGGATGGCCGGGATGTCGCCGCGGCCGAAGGCCTCGTACAGGGATGCTACCGTCGCGACCTGGTCGCTCATGCTCTGTGCCTCCATGTCCTTTTGGATGCTCTACGGTGCCTCGGGCCGGTCCGGATGACTGACGCCCATCCTGCGAGGCTTGGCGCGCCTCTCACCGGGCCTGGCGCGGCGTCCACCGGGCCCGGTGCGTTTTCAACCGGGCCCGGTCTCGCGTTCACCGGGCTTGGTGCGTTGTCCACCGGACCTGGTGCGTTTCCCACCGGGCCCGGTCTCGCGTTCACCGGGCCTGGCGCCGTTTCCACCGGGTCCGGTCCCTCATTCACCGGCCCTGGCGCGGCGTCCACCGAGCCCGGTGCCCCGTCCACCGGGCCCGGTCTCTCGTCCACCGGACCCGGTGCGTTGTCTACCGGCTCCGGTCTCTCGTCCACCGGGCCCGATGGGAAGTCCGCCAGGTCCGGTGTGCCGTCCACCGAGGCGGATGGAGACAGCCGGTTGGCGAGCAGGAAGCCGGCGGCTAGAGGGAGGTGGGGGAGCCAGGCGAGCCTGGCGTGAATTCGGCCCGGTCGATCACCGCTGCGAAGACGTCTATACTCAATCGGCGCAGCCCCAATCGTTCCTCGGAAAGGAGAATGGATATGGTCAGGCCCGGTCCCCTTCCTCCGTATGGCGAGGCGATCCAGCAGGCGGTGGCGTCGGGCGATCTCGCCAAGATGAAGGCGGTCGCCAAGGACGCGGAGGCGTTCGTCGCGAAATGGGGCAACGTCCCCGCCGCTCTCGAAGCGCTCAAGCTCGAGATCGCCAAGCTCGAGTACAAGCAGAAGCCCAAGAAGGGTTGAGCCCCCCGGCGAGGGTGGACCGAGCGCGATCCATGGAGCCCGCCGAGCAGCCCGCGCGCTTCAATTCGGCCGAGGACCTGCTCGGACGGGTGCCGGTCCATGTGGTCTGGGAGATCACTCTCGCCTGCAACCTCAAGTGCCAGCACTGCGGGTCGCGCGCCGGACGGCCGCGGCCGAATGAGCTGACGACGGAGGAGTGTCTCGACGTCGTCCGGCGCCTCGCCCGCCTCGGTACCAGAGAGATCACGCTCATCGGCGGCGAAGCCTACCTGCGCAACGACTGGACGGAGATCGTGCGCGAGATCCGCCGCCACGGGATCTACTGCGGAGTGCAGACCGGCGGCCGCAATTTCACGGACCACCGCCTTGCCGAGGCGGTGGCCGCGGGGCTGCAGGGGCTCGGCGTCTCGATCGACGGGCCGCCCGAGCTGCACGACACATTCCGCGGCGTGCCGGGCTCGTATGCCTTGGCCATCGATGCCCTGGTGCGGGCGAAGGCGGCCGGGCTGCGCACGAGCGCCAACACGACGGTGGGTGCACGGACGATCCAGCACCTCCCCGAGATCCTGGAGCGCATCGCCGCCGCCGGGGCCACGCACTGGCAACTCCAGCTCACGGTGGCGATGGGCAACGCGGTGGACCACGACGAGATCCTCATCCAGCCGTATCAGCTCCGCGACCTCATGCCGCTCCTCGCCCGCCTCTATCACGAGGGAATGGACCGCGGGGTGCTCCTGATGCTGGGGAACAACGTCGGCTATTTCGGACCCTATGAGCACCTCTGGCGCAGCTACGGCTCCGAGCCAGTGCCGTGGACGCCTTGCACGGCCGGGGAGACGGTGATCGGCCTGGAGTCGGACGGCACGCTGAAAGGCTGCCCGTCGCTGTCCACGGCGGGCTATGCCGGCGGCAACGTCCGGGAGATGCCGCTGGAGGAGATCTGGCTGCACAGCGAGCGCCTGCGCGCCGGCAAGGTGCAGTCGGTGGACGACCTCTGGGGCTTCTGCCGCACCTGCTACTACGCCGAGGCCTGCCGCGGCGGCTGCACGTGGATCGCCGATTCGCTGTTCGGCCGGCCGGGCAACAACCCCTACTGTCATTACCGCGTGCTGGAGCTGGAGAAGCTTGGCCTGCGCGAGCGCGTGGTCAAGAAGAAGGACGCGCCGCAGGAATCCTTCGCGATCGGCGAGTTCACGCTCGTCACCGAGCCCATTCCTGAGCAGATCGGCCGCGGCGAGCCGGTCGCCGCTTTCGATCCAACTCCCCAGCCGCCGCTCTCCCGGTCTCGCCCTGCGGAGGCCGGCGATGGTCTTCCTCCCATCCTCGTCCTGTGCCGCGCCTGTGACTGTTTCGTCTGGCCGGAGGAGGTCGCCTGCCCCCATTGCGGCGCCGAGATCGCCGCCGCGGCGGCCGTGTGGGAGGAGGACCGCAGGCGCCGGGCGGGGCTGGTCGCCGAGCTGGAGCGGATGATCGCCGAGGGCACGCCGCGACGCGGTTGACGGCACGCTAATATTGACGTAGAGTCATATCTCGAATCTCACTCCTTGTGTGGAGGAGGACGATGCAAGGTCGTCATCCCGCGATCGCTCACCCACCCCGACGGTTTCCCCGCGTCTTCTCGCAGCACACGGTCCGCGTCCGCATCCTCGGCGAGCGCCGGCCCGAGGCGGTCATGCAGACCCAGGTGATCAGCTCCGGGGGCTGCATGCTGGTCAGTCACCGCTCCATCGGTTTCGGCTCGCTCCTGGAGCTGGCGATCACCCTCGAAGGCCAGGTCCTGCGGGTGGACGGCCGGGCGGCGTGGGAGAACCGGCAGGGGCGGGACTACGAGGTCGGGGTCGAGTTCCTGCGCATCAACGCGAAGGACCGCGCCCTGCTGGACCAGGTCGTCCGCAGCCGGCTCAGCCCGTCCGCCGCCTGAGTCAGAGACCCCGGCCGGTGACCAGGTAGACCGCGAAGCTGCCCAGCCAGTGGCCCCCCTCGTAGTGCTCGCCGGTGACGTTGCGTAGACCGGCGTCCCGGTGCATCGCCGCGGCGGCGCGCAGGGCCGGGATGCGCGGGTCCGCGGCCGGCAGGCCGGCGGCGATTCCCTCCAACATCCAGGCGCGGCTCAGGTTGAGCCCGTCGAGGTGGGCGAGCTTCGGATCGCCGGGATCGGTGACGACTCCCGGGGCGAGCCAGTCGCCGCGACCGTCCCGCGGGATGCCGGGGAGGAGCGTGCCCAGCCAGGCCGCGAACGCGTCGGGCGGCAGGACGCGGCGCAGGAGGTCGGCCTCGCCCAGGCACGGCGAGAGGAAGTCCTCGCCCGACGGCTCGTAGGCGAGCGGGCAGTCGCGGTCCTTGAGGTACAGATCGCGGATCCGCCCTTCGAGCACGGCTGCCGTCTCCTTGTCCCCGGTCTTCTGATCTCCACTCGCGCGCGCCCAGTCGAGGATCAGCCCGAACGAAAACGCCGTCTGGTTGTGCTCGCCGATACGGATGGGGTTCGTCAGCTTGGGCACCCACTCCCGGATGCGCCCGGCCGCAGCCTTGGCCAGGGGCTCGACGGCCGCCGACCACCGCCGAGCCTGCGGATCGTCCCACTCCCGCAGCTCCGCCGCGAGCTGGAGCAGCCAGCCGAGCCCATATGGGCGCTCGAACGAGGTGCGCCCCGGCGCCTGTAGGTAGGCCACCTCGGCGGCGATGTGCTCCGGCGTCAGGCTCTGCTCCAGAGCCGCCCGCGCCTTGGCCGCGAACGGCGCATCGGGGAAGCGCCTGGCGAGGCGGGCGAGGAGCCAATGGCCATGGACGGCGGAGTGCCAGTCGTAGCACCCGTAGAAGGCCGGCGTGAGCTCCCGCGGCGGCTTGACGTCGGCATCGCCGTTCAGGGTGTGGGCGATCTTGTTCGGGTATTCCTTGTGGACGCAGGCCAGAGCGAGATGGGCGAAGCGCTCGGCCGCGGCGGCGTCGACGGATGGGGGGCCGGACGAGGGCGACGCGGGCGGAGCGGCGGCGACGGATGCGCAGGCAAAAGCCGCCAGAAAGACGGTGACGATCGCGGGTCGGGTCATGGCGCCGGGGATTCTACCGCCGTGGTAGCATCACGCATGGCAGTCTCGCCTGCTCCCCACACCGAGCCGGAGCAGCCGGCCCCTTCCGTCTATACAGTCGCCGAGGAGATCGCCCACAGCGTCACGCACGGGTTCGGCATCGTCTTGAGCATCGCCGGGCTGGCCGCCCTCGTCGCGGTGGCCGCCCGGAGCGGCGCCCGCACCGAGGTGGCGTACAGCATCTTCGGGGCCAGCCTGATCCTCCTCTACGTCGCGTCGACGCTCTACCACAGCATCCCGATCCCGCGGGCGAAGCGGGTGCTGCAGGTGCTCGACCATTCGGCGATCTATCTCCTCATCGCGGGGACCTACACGCCGTTCACCCTGGTCAGCCTGCGCGGCGCCTGGGGCTGGGGGCTCTTCGCCGGCATCTGGGCGATGGCCCTGGCCGGCATCGCGATCGAATGGACGCCGCTGCGGCGCCTGCGCCGGATGCGGATCGCGACCATCGCCCTCTACCTGAGCATGGGCTGGCTCGTCCTCATTGCCATGAAGCCGCTCGCGCAGGTGGTGCCGGCCGGCGGCATCCTGCTGCTCGTCCTCGGCGGCGTGAGCTATACCGCGGGCGTGGCGTTCTACGTCTGGCGGCGCCTGCCGTACCACCACGCGGTCTGGCACCTCTTCGTGCTCCTCGGCAGCGTCTTCCACTTCTTCGCCGTCCTCTTCTACGCCCTCCCCCGGCCGCGCTGAAGCGAAACCGCGGCGCTCCTGGTGCGTACTGAAGGCATGCACAAGGAGAATTCATGCGTCTGCGATCCATTTTGTTGTTCGCTCTTCTGATCCTGCCGCTTGCCGCGTTCGGAGCGGGCTCGGCGCCGCCGTCCGACCTGGCGGCGCGGCGCGAGTCTCTGAACCGTCTGCTCGCCGAGCACTGGGAGCACTTCCTTTCCACCAATCCCGAATTCGCGTCCATCCTCGGCGACAAGCGGTGGAACGACAAGCTCTCCGACATCTCCGACCAGGGCATCCAGGCCGACCTCGCGACGGCGAAGGACTACCTGGCCCGCTTCGAGGCGATCGACACCACCGGCTTCCCGGAACAGGAGGCCCTGAACAAGGCCCTGATGGTGCGCAACCTCCGCGAGGGTCTCGAGGGCGCCCGTTTCAAGGGCTGGCTGATGCCGGTCACCCAGATCTCGGGCATCCATATCGAGGCGCCGCAGCTCGCTCCCTTCCTGAGCTTCACGGGGAGCAAGGACTATGAGGATCTGATCACCCGCTACCATGGGATCCCCGGCTTGTTCGACGAGACCGTGGCGCATATGCGGCAAGGCATGGCGGCCGGTCTCATGCCGCCCAGGTTCCTGCTCGAAAAGGTGGTGAAGCAGGTGGAGGGCATCGCAGCGCAGAAGCCCGAGGAGTCGCCGTTCGCCGAGCCGCTGGCGCGCTTCCCGCAGGACATGCCCGCGGCGGAGAAGGAGCGCCTGCGCGGCAAGCTCCTGGCCGCCGTGCGCGACGACGTGCTACCGGCCTACACGAAGTTCGGAAAGTTCGTCAAGGACGAGTATGTCCCCAAGGGGCGCACGGAAGTGGGCCTCTGGGCGCTTCCCGACGGGGAGGCGCGCTATGCCTTCCGGGTCAAGGCCTCGACCACGACCGACCTGACGCCGGAGCAGATCCACCAGATCGGCCTCAAGGAAGTGGCGCGCATCGAAGGCGAGATGCTGGTGATCGCGAAGCGGCTGGGTTACAGCGACCTCAAGAGCCTCAACGCCGCGCTGCGTGACAACCCCGACATGCACGGCCACTCGCGGCAGCAGATCCTCGACCTCTACAAGCAGCACATCGACGAGATGTATACCAAGCTGCCGCAGCTCTTCAATCGTCTTCCCAAGGCCAAGGTCGAGGTGCTTCCCACCGAGGCGTTCCGCGAGAAGGAGGCCTCCGGGGCCGAGTACAATCAGGGGACGCCGGACGGCTCACGGCCCGGGCGGGTGATGGTCAACACCAGCGAGCCCGAGAAGCGGACGCTGATCAACATCGAGACCACCGCCTATCACGAGGGCGTGCCGGGGCATCACCTGCAGATCACCATCCAGCAGGAGCTGCCGACGCTGCCGCCGTTCCGCCAGCAGGGGAACTACACCGCCTTCGCCGAGGGCTGGGCCTTGTACTCCGAGCGCCTGGGCAAGGAGGTCGGCTTCTACAAGGACCCGAACAGCGAGTACGGCCACCTGCAGGACGAGATGTTGCGCGCGATCCGCCTGGTGGTGGACACCGGCCTCCACTACAAGCGCTGGACGCGCGAGCAGGTGGTGCAGTTCTTCCACGACCACTCGGGGATCGACGAGGTCGAGGTGCAGAGCGAGACGGACCGCTACATCGTCTGGCCGGCGCAGGCCCTGGCCTACAAGGTCGGCCAGATGAAGATCCTGCAGCTCCGCGAGCGCGCCCACCAGGCGCTCGGCCAGACGTTCGACATCCGCCAGTTCCATGACGAGGTGCTCGGCGCCGGAGCGCTGCCCATGGACGTCCTGGAAGCGCGGATCGACTCCTGGATCGCGGCGAAGAAGGCGGGGAAGGCGTAAGACCGATCAGACGGTGCCACCACCGGTGGGCTCCTTGCGATCCAGGCTCATGTCCTCCCACGACGCCGGATCGTCGAGGGACTCCAAGTGCGTGAGCACCGTCACGTTCGGCAGCGTGCGGCGGATATCGGCTTCGATCCGTTCGAGCAGACGGTGGCCGCGGTGGACGGTCCATTTCCCGGGGACCAGGACGTGCATCGACACGAAGCGGCGGGCTCCCGATTGGCGGCTGCGCAGCGCGTGGTACTGGATGCCTTCCTGGACATAGGAGTCGAGCACCTTGCGCAGGGCGTCGAGCTCCGCGGGCGGGAGAGCGGTGTCCATCAATCCCAGCACCGATTCGCGGACGATGCGGACCCCCGCCCAGACGATGTTGGCGGCGACGGCGAGAGCCACCACCGGGTCCAGGCGCTGCCAGCCGGTGAAGGCGACCGCGCCGACCCCGACCAGGACGCCGGCCGACGTCCACACGTCGGTCAGCAGGTGTTTCGCGTTGGCCTCCAGAGTGATGGACTGGCTTCGTTTTCCGGCGCGCAGCAGGATGAGCGCCACCGCCAGGTTGATGAGCGACGCCACCACCAGCACTCCCAGTCCGAGCCCGATCTGCTCCAGGGGGCGCGGCGCCAGGAACCGGCGAACGGCCGCGTAAGCGACGCTCACGGCGGCGAGGAGGATCAGCGTCCCTTCGACGCCGCTCGAGAAGTACTCGGCCTTCGTGTGCCCGTAGGCGTGCTCCTCGTCCGCGGGCCGCGCCGCGACGTTGAGCATGGCGAGCGCCATCATCGCGCCAGCCAGGTTGACCACCGATTCCAGGGAGTCTGACAGCAGGCCGACGGAGCCCGTCACCAGGTACGCCACCGTCTTGAGGGCCATGGTCGAGAGCGCCGCGGCGATGGACAGCCAGGCGAAGCGGGTGAGCGACGAGCGCTCGGCGATGTCGGGCGGTGTCATGGTGTGGCCGGCGGCAGCTGCCTGCCCCAGGCGAGTCTATCTGCTACTCTTATGCTGAAGACAGGAGATCTCCCTATGCATGTACATCGCCCCCCCTCGTTCGCCGCTACCGTCCTTCTCGGTGTTTTCTACTGCACGTTGTTCTGCGCCGTCGCCGGCCGGGCGCAGAGCCTGGATGGCCATTGGGGACCCGCCTCGGTGACTGCCGAGGCCACGGCCGCCGCTCCGCTCCGGCTGCACAGCGCGTTGTCGACGTCTCCCCTCCATGTCCTCGACCGCGCGGAAGAGGGAGCGCGGGCGGAGCTCGACGCTCTCGTCGCCTGGAACGCGGCCCGCCGCCGGCCGCCCAAGAACGGTTTCGTGCGGCCGCTGGCGGAGCCTCTGTCCGTGCGGCTCACGTCGTCCCTGGCCGGCCGGAGCGCCGAAACCAGGTTCGCGGGCGGCTACCTGGCGGACGCCGAGCCGGGATGGCTCTCCTGGGGCACGCACGTCCGCATCGCCGGCGCGCACCGCGTGCGCCTGCACCTGACCGACGTCCGGCTGCCTGCCGGCAGCCGGCTCGCGGTCTGGACGCCCGGCGACCAGCCGCAGCGCTTCGGTCTCGAGATGCTGGCGCAGCACGGCGGTCTCTGGACGCCGAGCGTGCTCGGTGAATCGCTGGTCTTCGAAGTGGACGTCCCGGTGGCCGCTCTCGGCGCATCCGGCGATCAGAGCCGTCCGTTCGGCTTCGATCTCCGCGAGGTGCTCGAGATCGTCGACCTCTCGCCGCAGCCGTCCCGATCCTCCACGGCGGCAACGGATTCGAGCTGCATCGTCGATGCGAGCTGCGAGTCGGACGCCGATCTGCCGAACATCGACGCCTACAGGCACGCCGTGGCCCAGCTTCAATTCGTGGTGCCCGGCCGCGGGGGGTTCCTGTGCACGGGAAGCCTGCTCGCCGACCAGGCCCACGACTCCATTCCTTATCTGCTGACCGCGAACCACTGCATCGGCGATCAGGACACGGCCGCGAGCCTCGAAGCCTTTTTCGACTTCGATACGGCGACCTGCAATGGCACCAAGCCGCTCGAGTCCAGGATGCCGCACAGCAACGGCGCGACTCTCCTGGCGACCGGCGACGCGAACACCAGCTCCGACTTCGCGTTCCTCCGGCTCTCCAGCCTGCCCGCCGGGCGCTTTCTCCTCGGCTGGAATTCCGACGCGTCGGCGTTGCACGACGGCACGCCCCTTTTCCGCCTCTCCCACCCCGCGCCCGACGGATTTCCTCTCGCCCTGTCCTACAGCCAGTACACCTACGACCCGACCTTTCCGGGGTGCACCGGCATCAATGCGCCGCGGTTCCTGTACCAGCGCAGCGTGACGGGGGCCTCCGCGGGCGGCAGCTCGGGCTCGGCGATCCTTCTTGGCAATGGCCAGGTGGTGGGCCAGCTCCGCGGTGGGTGCGGCTCGGATCCGAGCAACTTCTGCGACACCGCCAACAACGACGACTTCGACGGCGCCTTCGCGGTGACCTTCCCCGCGGTCAAGCAGTACCTCAATCCCGGCGGCGGTGGTGGCGGTGGGGGCAACACTTTGAAGACCGCCAAGGGCCGCATCACCGCGCTGACCCGGCCCGCGCGGCTGATCTCCGTGCTCGCCGGCACCAAGACCCTCAAGATCAACGTGCCGACGACGACGGTCATCACCAAGGGCGGCCAAACGGTGGCCTTCAACGTGGTGAGGATCGGGCAGCAGGTCACCGTGACCTACAAGGTGGTCAGCGGCGCCAACGTGGCGCAAACCATGGTGATCGCCCCATAGGCGGGGGAGAGCGACATGGCCGACGATCTGCGTGACCTGCAGCAGGTGGTCGAGGGCGGCGACGGTATTTCCGTCATCCGCGGCGGTGGCAACGTCCGGGGCTGGAACGGCATCCAGTACCGGGCGGGGCTCTCGGCCAAGAACACCGACGCCGAGAAGCTGTCGATGAACGTTGCCACCATCCCGCCGGGCGGCGTGGCGCGCGCCCACATCCACGTCGACTTCGAGGTGATGCTCTACATCCTGCAAGGCCGGGTCCGTCACGAGTACGGGCCTGGTCTCAAGAAAGCCGTGGACAATGAAGCCGGCGATTTCATCTACATCGAGCCCGGCGTCCCCCACGAGGTCTTCAACCTGAGCGACACCGATCCCGTCGTCGCCGTCGTCGCCCGTTCGGACGCCTCGGAGTGGGAGAACATTATCAACTACGACCGCGAGGGCGCGGAGCGGTAGAATCTCGCCAGCTCTTAGCGCGAGGAAGGAGATGGAATCCTCCGGAAAGGCGAGCCCGGAAGCTCTCGCCCGGTGGGATGCGGCGGCTGCGGAGCTGGCGGCAGATCCGCGGCCCTTCCGGGAGCTGACCTTGAAAGAGCGTCGGGCTCGGCTCCGCCGACTCCGCGGCATCGGCAGAGGCCTGCTTCCGTCGAGCGCCGAATTCCAAAGGCAAAAGCGTGAGGAAGTCGAGCTCGAGGAACGGCGGTTTGCGCGCTAGAAAAACCTTTGTCTTCGACGCTTGAGTTCACCCCAAGAGCCGGTCGAGCACGCGCGCCAGCTCAGGCACATCTTCGACGACTTCATCAGGCTCTTCCATCCAAGAACGGGGCTGCTGTGCAGCGTGGCGTCCGGTGCGTAACAGCACCCCAGCCATCCACAAGAGCCGTGCGGGAGCAATGTCGTTGTCGATCCGGTCTCCAACCATGATGCACTCGGTGGGATCGACGGCGAGCGCGGTGCACGCGTTGAGGAACGCGCGCGGGTCGGGCTTGCGTGGGCCGGTCGTGCCGCTGAAACCACGATAGTCGAAGTAACGGGCGAGTCCCGCGCGCTCCAACCGGCCAAGGGCCTGGGCCGGCTGATTGGCCACCAAGCCGAGCCGTACGTCCCTTCGGGCGAGATCTTCCAGCAGCTCCGCGATCCCTTCTCGCGGCTCCAGGGGTGCCTGGGCCGCCGCGACGAACGCTTCGACGGCCCGCCAGACGGAAACTGATTTTTCGTGATCTCGGCCGCAGAGCTGCCAGACCATGGCCTGATAGGCGTTGGGTGCGAAGGCCTCGACGGCGTAGCGGCTGGCCTCGGCCAGCAGCGCATCAGTCGCTGGCAAGCCTGCGGCGGTGAGGGACGCCCGCATCGCCGCGTCGACTCTCCTCTCGTGCTCGATCTCGAGATCGATCGGGCCGCCGATGTCGAAGAGGACTGTGGTGCGCATTGAGAAAGCCTTTTTACGACGCCACCGCCTCCTCGCGCATCGCGGCGGTCCCCAGCCCCAGATACTCCTCCAGCGGGAAGCTGTCCACCTGAATCGCGTCGAGCCGTGCCGCGGCAGCTTCGCGGACCCGGCCTGCTTCGGTGGGTGTGATGACGCTGGCGGCCACCGCTTCGTCCAAGAGCTCCTCGGGCGGCCGCCGGGGAAGCTGGCCGGCGCGGGAGGCGCTGGCGACCCGTTCGATGAGCGGTGCGGCGGCAGTCACCAGGGCGAAGGCGCGCTCCAGCCGGCCGAGGGCCTCGGCGGGCTCGCCGGGCAGGAAGATGTCCGCAGTGAGGCGGTCACGCTGGGCGCCCGGCGCGCGGAGGATGGCTGCCACCTGCGCGCCGAGACGGTCGGAGGGCGGCTCGGCGCGCGGCGGGCCGAAGCTGCGGACGAGCGGCGCGAAGAGTCCCTCGAAGTTGCGGCAGATCCCCGTGAAGGCGGTCTGGATGCGCGCCAGACTGTGCTCGGTGGCCCACCGGGCGAGCGGGAGGTCCTCCGGGAGCCTGTTCTCGGCTTCGAAGCGGCGGAGGGCGCAGAAACCGAGGTACATCCAGGAGAGGACGTCGGCGAAACGGCCGGCGAGCTTCTGCCGCACCTTGAGCCGGCTGCCCTGAGAAAGAAGGAAGAGATCGGTGAGCAGCGCGAAGCGGGCGGCGGCCCAGGCGAGGCGGCGATAGTAGATCGCGGTGGGTCCTGAGACCGGCGAGCGGGCGAGGCGGCCGCGCGTTGCGCCGAGGACGCCGGCGCGCACCAGGTTGCGCAGGAAGGACCAGACGTGGCCGAGGAGCGCCCGCTGCAGCTCCCTCGGGTCGCCGTCGAGCAGCGCGTAGGGGTGACCGCGCAGGGCGCCCTGTCCGAAGATGATCAGCGACCTGGTGAGGATGTTGGCGCCTTCGACTGTGATGCCGATCGGGGCGCCGATGTGGCCGTCCGCCAGGAGATTCCGCGGACCGCGGCAGAGGGCGGCGCCGCCGAGGATGTCCATGCCGTCCTGGACGACGGCGCGCGCCAACTCGGTCTGCTGGACCTTGCAGACCGCGGAGAGCACGGCCGGGCGCTCTCCGGCGTCGATGCCGCCGCAGGTATAGACGCGGGCCGCCTCCATCAGGTAGGTGAGACCGGCGATCCGGGCCAGCGGCTCTTCGATCCCTTCGAAGCGGCCGATCTCGGCGCCGAACTGCCGGCGCACGGTGCTGTAGGCGCCGGCGATGCGGGCCACCAGCTTGGCCCCGCCCACCGACTGGGCGGGGAGCGAGATCGCCCGCCCGGCCGACAGCGCCTCCATGAGCATCTTCCACCCCTTGCCGGCGTAGTCGAGACCGCCGAGGATCCGGTCGGCGGGGACGACCACGTCCTTCCCCTCCGTGGGGCCGTTGGGGATCGGAACGCCCAGCGGATCGTGGCGTTCGCCGATCCGCACGCCCGGCAGGTCCGTCGGGACCAGCGCGACCGTGATCCCGACATCCTCACCCCGTCCCAGGAGGTTGTCCGGATCGCGCAGGCGGAATGCCAGGCCGAGAAGGGTCGCGAGCGGCGCCAGGGTGATGTAGCGCTTGCTCCAGGTGAGGCGGAGCGTCAGGCGGCCGTCCCGGTCGCGGAAGAGGACCCCTTCCGAGCGCAGAGAGGCGGCGTCCGATCCCGCCTCGGGCTCGGTTAGGGCGAAGCAGGGGATCTCGTCGCCGCGGGCGAGGCGCGGCAGGTACAAGTCCTTCTGCTCGCGCGTGCCGTAGGCGAGGAGAAGCTCGCCGGGGCCGACCGAATTCGGGATGAGGACGACGGCCGACAGCGCCAGGGAACGCGAGGCCAGCTTCCCGAAGATGGTGGACAGGGCGAGGGCCGAGAAGCCGTGCCCGCCGTACTCCTCGGGGATGGCGAGGCCGAAGAACCGCTCTGCCTTGAGGACCCGCCAGACCGCGGGTGACAGCTCGCGAGCCCGCGACAGCTCCCACGGATCGACCATCCTGCAGACCTCATCGACCGGTCCGGCGAGGAACGCGCGCTCACGGTCGGTCAGCGCGGGCCACGGTTCGGCCAGCATGCGCCGGAAGTCCGGCCGACCGGAGAACAGCTCGCCGTCCACCCACACCGTGCCCGCCTCCAGAGCCTGCCGCTCCGTTGCGGAGATGCGCGGCACCAGACCCTTGGCGCGGAGCGTGCGGAGGAGCCAGGAGGGCATGGCGAGCCTCAGCGCCGGAGGAGGAACACGATCAGGACCACGATCACAACCAGCAGCACGGCCGCGGCGATGAACAGAGGCCGGCGCCGCGAGCCGGCCTGGGCGATGCCGCGCAGCTCCGAGATGAGGCGCAGCCGCGAGGCTTCCTCCATCTTCGCCAGATCGGCCAGGAGGTCGATGGCGGTGGCGTAGCGCTCGGTGGGCTTGCGGGCGAGGCACTTGAGGACGAGGACGTCGGTCTCCGGCGGCAGCTCGCTGTTGAGCTGGCTCGGCAGCGCGAGCCGCTCGCCGGGAGCGCGGCCGGTGAGCATCTCGTAGAAGACCACGCCGGCGGAGTAGAGGTCCGCCCGATGGTCGGGCGGCGAGGCGCCGGGGCGCGTCTCCGTCTGCTCGGGCGCGAGGTAGCGGAAAGCTCCCAGGTTCAGGGAGCCGGTGCTCAACGTGCCGGTCATCGCCAGCGCCTCGGCGCGGGCGAAGCCGAAATTGGTGAGCTTCACCTCCGCCAGGTTCGGCGAGACGAGCACCGCGTGCGGCCACACATGGCCGTGCAACACGCCCCGCCCGTGGGCATGGGCAAGGCCGCGGCCGATCCCCCGCATCACCGTGATCGCCTCGGCGACGTTCAGCCGCCGGGCGCGCAGCACTTCGTCCAGCGG
>Ga0075426_10000073_pt1 | contig 63099 bp, 70 predicted proteins | sample SoiMethybrSBSTD5_FD_75304 | JGI IMG/M metagenome (GOLD analysis project Ga0075426, IMG submission 75304) | Bulk soil microbial communities from a Populus tree surrounding site in Tennessee, USA - Soil MetaG P. TD hybrid SBSTD5 | ecosystem: Environmental > Terrestrial > Soil > Tree plantation... | reverse complement strand
GCGTTCACCCTGCAGTGGCTGATGGACGAGCGTCCGCCGCGCCAGCCGCAGCGCGCGGCGGGGACAGCCCCGGCGCCCGCCTAGCCTCCGGTCGCCGCTTTCATGGCGGCCTCGCCGCGCTTCTTCAGCTCGGCCATCGACAGGTCCTCCTTGTGCGTGGCGATGTGCCAGACGTGGCCGAGCGGGTCGGAGAGGGTGCCCGCGCGGTCGCCGTAGAACTGGTCCTTCGCTTCGCGCAGCAGCTTCGCGCCCGCGGCCACCGCGCGCTCGACCATCGCGTCGACATCCTTCACGTAGAGGTGGATGTGCACGGTAGTGCCGCCGCGGGAGAGCGGCCCGACGAAGCTCATCTCGGCGTACTCGTCGGTGAGCATGATGCGCGAATCGCCGATCTTCACCTCGGCATGCCCGATCCGCCCGCCCGGCGCCGGCATGCGGAACACCTCGGTGGCGCCGAACGCCTTCTTGTAGAACTCGATCGCCGCCGCGGCATTGCCGCAGGCAAGGTAGGGCGTCACCGTGTGATAGCCCTTGGGAATGAAGCTCGGCTTCTTCTTCATCGCACTGTAGTTTCGCGTATCGGACGGATGGGCCGCACCTCGATGCTGCCGACCGCGGCGGGCGGGATGCGCGAGGCGAGCTGGATCGCCTCGTTCAGGTCGCGCGCCTCGACGAGGTAAAAGCCCGCGAGGCACTCCTTGGTCTCGGCGAACGGGCCGTCGGTCACCGAGACCTTGCCGTTGCGCACGCGCACGGTAGTGGCGGTCGCGACCGGCTGCAGCGCCTCGGAGGCGATGCAGTGGCCGCTCGCACGGACCGATTCGTCGTAGTCGAGGCAGTGGCGGTCGTCCATCGACTGGATCGCCTTTTCCTCGCCGTAGACGAGGCAGAGATATTTCATGCTCGCCTCCTTATTTCTTTCTGGCGATCTGCGAGCGCAGGCGCTGCTCCTGCTCCCGCAGCTCGGGCGTGAACTCCGCGCCGAAGTCTTCCGCCTCGAATACCTGGCGGATCTCGATCTCGGACTCCCCGGGCATGGGATTGGGACAACGCTTCACCCACTCGATCGCCTCCTCCTTCGACTTCACCTGCCAGATCCAGAACCCGGCGACGAGCTCCTTCGTCTCCGCGAACGGGCCGTCGATGACGCTGCGCTTCGCCCCGGAGAACCGCACGCGCGCGCCTTTCGAGCTCGGATGAAGTCCCTCGCCGGCGAGCATGACGCCGGCTTTCACCAGCTCTTCGTTGAACTTGCCCATCTCGGCGAGCAGTTTCTCGCTCGGCATGACGCCCGCCTCGGAGTCCTTCGTGGCCTTGACCATGATCATGAACTTCATCGCTATCTCCTTGAGGATTCGAGGGTTACGTGAATAGTCGAACGACGGGGCCGAGAATCGACATGAGACCGGAGAAAAGTTTTCGGTTCCGCGCGAGATAAAGCAAGAGCGCTATTAAAGTCCCGCCCGGTAACAGGATTTCGATCGCCAGGTACGGTCCAACCTTTTTCAGCGTGTCCATTTGCGGCTCCTTTGCTCCTGGTCGAGCGGCGGAGGCCGAAATCGACATCCCGACCCGTCTAGTCTTTCATTTCAGCTCGGCGATCCGCTTTGCCAGAAAGCGCTGCTCGGGCCCCTGCCGGGCGAGCGAAAGGGCACGCTCGTAGGAAGCGCGCGCATCGGCGTTGCGCCCGAGCCTCCGGCAGAGGTCGGCGCGCGCGGCATGGGCAAGGTGGTACTCCTTTAGCTCTCCCTTTCTCAATATGTCTTCAACCAGCGCGAGCCCGGCGGCGGGGCCGTCGCGCATCGCGAGGGCCACGGCGCGGTTCAGCGCGACGATCGGCGAGGGGTCCAGGCGCTCCAGCGCGTCGTAGAGCGCGACGATCTGTGGCCAGTCGGTTGCGGCGGCCTCGGGCGCTTCGGCGTGCACTGCCGAGATCGCCGCCTGCAGGCTGTAGGCGCCGAACCGCCGCGACGAGAGCGCGCGCTCGACCAGTGCCACGCCCTCGGCGATCAGGCTGCGGTCCCATGTGCGGCGGTCCTGGTCTTCGAGCAGGATCAAGTCGCCGCTCGGCGCCGTGCGCGCCTTGCGGCGCGATTCGTGGAGCAGCATGAGCGCGAGGAGGCCGACGGCTTCCGGCTCGGGCAGGAGCTCGACGAGGAGCCGCGCGACGCGCACCGCTTCCGCCGACAGGTCGGCGCGCGTCACCGATTCGCCGGACGAGGCGGAGTAGCCCTCGTTGAACACGAGATAGATCACCCGCAGGACCGCGTCGAGCCGCTCCGCAAGCTCGGCGGGGCCCGGCACCTCGTAGGGGATGCGCGCGTCGCGGATCTTGGTCTTCGCGCGCACGATGCGCTGCGCGAGCGTGGGCGCCGGCGTGAGGAAGGCATGCGCGATCTCCTCGGTCCTGAGGCCGCAGACTTCGCGCAGTGTCAGCGCCACCTGCGCGTCCGGCGAGAGCGCGGGGTGGCAGCAGGTGAAGATCAGGCGCAGGCGGTCGTCTTCGATTTCATTGACTTCCTGCTCTTCCGCCGAAATGGTCTGGGCGTGCTCCTCTTCAAGCGGATCGAACCGCGCCCGGCGCCGGATCGCGTCGATCGCCTTGAAGCGCCCGGCCGACACCAGCCAGGCGCGCGGGTTGTCGGGCACGCCATCGCCCGGCCACTGCTCGAGGGCGGCGCGGAAGGCCTCGTGCAGCGCCTCTTCAGCGAGGTCGAAATCGCCGAGCAGGCGCACCAGCGTCGCGAACACGCGCCGCGATTCCGCCCGGTAGACGGCCTCGATCTTTTCGTTCATGGCAGGAAAACAGGGACAGTCCAGGACAGTCCCTATTTTCCCCGAGAAAAGCGCTAGTGCTTCAGCCCGACGTCCTGGTCTTCCCCGAGCGCGACCACGCGGTCGCGGTGCAGGAGCAGGCGAACCATGGGACCGATCTCGGCCCAAAGCGCCCGGATGACGAGATACAGAAGCACCGTCGCGGCGCCCGTGAGCGCCGCGCTGGCCAGCATGAAAAGGAGCCCGCCCTTCGCCATCTTCCCTCCCCCCGAAAAAAGATGTGGCGTGGGTTCAGTCTGCCCCCCGATTCGGGGAGGGGTCAATAGTCTTGCATCGCCCTGGCTGCCCCTTCAGGGCGAATAGATCCAGAAATCGGCGGTCAGGAGCGCGCGCGGGGCGCCGAGCTCCCCCGGGACCTGGACGCAGACGAAGGGATGCGGAGCATCGCCCTGGCGCCGGGACCAGGCGATCTGCACGCCGGGAAAGGCGTGCACGTCGGCCATGAACCATTGGGCGCGCACGATCCTGCCCCCGTCCCCGCACAGGCGCTCCGCGGACGAAAGGACCGCGGCGGCCTGGGCCTGGGCCGGGTGGGCGAGCGCGTCGAGGCTCGAAACCCCGGGAACGCGGCCATCGGCGCCGAGCGGCATGAGGCCCGAGCAGAACACCAGCTCGCCGGCGCGCACGTGGGCGCCGTAGCTCGAGAGCGCGGGCAGGTCGGGCTTCAGAACTTCCTTTTTCCGCCGGGCGCCGTCGCGCAGGGCGAGGAGGTTGATCTCAACGACACCGTCGACGAAGCCGAAGCCGCGCGTCGGCACCGCCGTGAGGGCGCATGGGTACGGCACGTGGCTGCGCCAGACGTCCAGCGCGTCGGGGATGTCGGCCGCGCTCGGAACGTAGACCTGCGCCTTGAGGACGTTCTGCCATGACGAGTCACCTGCCTTGAGCGCTGGTTCGAGGCGCTTCTTGATAATGAACTCGGTCTGGCGACGGACCGCGTTCGGGCCGCCCCAGTTCCGGGTCTCCCCCGGCAGCCGCACGCTTGGATCGAGTGCGTGCTCGTCGCTTGCCATCTGCCCGGCGACGAACACGAAGTCATTGCAGGTGATCGCCGGCACGAAAAACGAGCCGACCGGGACCGGCACCTCCTTCGGGTAGAGCTTGCCGATCTCGTAGTCCTTCCCCGGGACCACTGCCATCATCGACATCGAGATGTGCGAGTCGCGCTTGAAGAGGCGTTCCATCAGCACCGAGGTGGACGGGGGAATGTAGTCACCGAATTCGCCGTGGCGCGCGAGCTGATAGGCGCGCACCGCCTCGAACACCGGGTAGTACTGATCGACGCGCACACTGTGGCGGAAGTCGGAGCCGAACTCGGCGAGGGTCTTGCGCATGCGCTTCAGGATGAACTCGGCCTCGCGCCTGAGGCGCGGCGCACCGAAGTCAGGAAAGCCTTCGGGGCCTTCCACTTCCGGCGCCGGACCGGCGGCGAAATCGAAAGCTTCATGGCCGGTGAGGAAGAGCCACGGCCCAGCCTTCACTGCGTGGGCATATGGCACCGCGCTCCCTGCGAGCCCTTCGACCGACCGGATTTCGATATTCGCCATGGCGCGCGTCCTTGCTTTCGCCGATAGTACGATAGGAACAAAGGGGGAAGACCTCGGTGCTCGCGGTGCGAAACGTCAGCAAGGTTTTCGGCACAGACGCGCAGCGCTATCTCGCCCTCGAGGGCATCGATTTCGAGGTCCGTTCAGGCGAGCTGGTGTGCCTGCTCGGCCCGTCGGGCTGCGGCAAGTCGACGCTCCTCAACATCCTCGCCGGCTTCGAGCATCCGAGCGGCGGCGCCGTCGACTTCGAGGGCGCGCCGGTGCGCGGCGCCGGCAAGGACCGCGTCATGTTCTTCCAGGACGCGGGCGCGGCGCTGCTGCCGTGGCTCACGGCGGAGGAGAACGTGCGCTTCGCGCTGCGGGTGCGCCAGCTTCCAAAGTCGGAGTGGCCCGCGATCATCGACAAGTACCTGTCGATGGTCGGGCTCGCCGAGCACCGGCAGAAGTTCCCGGCGCAGCTCTCGGGCGGCATGCGCCAGCGGCTGCAGATCGCGCGCGCCCTCGCGGTGGAGCCCAAGGTGCTGCTCATGGACGAGCCCTTCGCCGCGCTCGACGCGCTCACGCGCCGCAGGATGCACGGCTTCCTCCTCGACATCTGGCAGCGCACCGGCAAGACCATCGTATTCGTGACCCACGACATCGGCGAGGCCGTGACGCTCGCCGACCGCATCTGCGTGATGTCGGCCGGACCGGGCTCGCGCATCACCGAGGTGATCGACGTGGCCCTGTCGCGGCCGCGAGATCTCGCCGATCCTGGCGCTGCGAAGATCTTCAAGCGGATCGAGGGCCTGCTCGCATGACGCTCCGGGGCCCGGCCTTGTTTATGGGCTCGATCCTCGTAGCGTTCGCCGCGTGGCAGTTCCTGTCCACGGTGGTGTTCAATCCGTTCCTCATCCCGCCGCCGCTGGTGGTGCTGAAGACCATGGTGCCGATGGTGCAGAACGGCGAGATCTTCCGCCACGTCGCGATCAGCCTGGCGCGCGTGGGCATCGGCTTCGCGACCGGCTGTGCCGCGGCGGTCGCACTTGGAGTCATTCTTGGAAGGATAAGACTGGTCAATGACCTGCTCGATCCCGTCATCGAGCTCCTGCGCTACCTCTCGCCGACTGCGATGATCCCGATCGCGGTGATCTGGTTCGGCATCGGCGAAACCTCGAAGTACTTCCTCATCTTCTGGGGCACCTTCTTCATCGTGCTCATCAACACCACCGCCGGGGTGATGCGCGCGCCGGTGATCCGCCAGCGCGCGGCGCAGTGCCTCGGCGCAAGCGAGCTGCAGATCTTCCTGCTGGTGGTCATTCCCTCGGCCGCGCCCTACATCGTCACCGGGATGCGCATCGCGATGGCGTCTTCGTTCATGAGCATCATACCGGCGGAGATCCTGGCGGCCGATTCGGGCATCGGCTTCCTGCTGCAGCAGTCCTCGATCCTGCTGCAGACCAACCGCATCTTCGTCGCGCTGCTCACCATCTGCGTGCTCGGGTTCATCTTCGACCGCCTATTCCGCGTCGCGGTCGACCGGATGCTCTCGCGCTACATGTCCTATATCGCCTTGACCTAGGAGACGCCATGAAGAGAATTGGCACCGTTTTGGTCGGAACGCTGATGATGATCGGTTCCGTTCATGCTCAACCACTGAAGAAGCTCGTTCTATTCGGCCAGCCCTCGGTCAACAACGACGCCATCTGGATGGCGCTCGAGTACGGTTACTTCAAGGAGCAGGGGCTCGAGGTCGACTACCGCGTGTTCCCCTCGGGCACCACCGCTTTCCAGACCTTCCGCACCGGGCAGGGCGACGTCGTGATGACCGGCGACCTGCCGAGCGTCCAGTATTTCTTCAACAACCCCGGGCAGTACCAGACCTTCGCCGCCATCGAGCGCGACGCCAAGGGTTACGTGGTCATCGCGCGCAAGGACATCAGGTCGCCGAAGGACCTCGTCGGCAAGACGGTCGCCACGCGCGTGGGCTCCACCGGCTCGTGGTTCATCTCGGAGTACCTGGCGAAGAACGGCGTCGACCCGAAGAGCGTGCCGGTGAAGAACCTCGACACGCAGCTCCTCCCCGTGGCGCTGTGCGCGGGCGACATCTCGGCGTTCTTCATCTGGCAGCCGATCGGCTCGCGCACCCTCGAGATCTGTCCGCAGAACGCGCACCAGCTGAGCGACGCGAGCGGCTACATCCAGGGCTACCTGGTGGCCGGGGCGCGGCCCGAGTTCCTCAACTCAGCCGATGGCGCCGACAGGGTGCAGCGGTTCCTGCGCGCGATCATCAAGGGACGCGCCAAGGCCGAAGGCGACTTCAAGGCGGTGGCCGCGTATGCGGCCAAAACCTACAGCCTTTCCGAGAAGGCGACGCGCGATCAGTGGGAGACCAACACGCGGCCGATCGCGCTCGACCGCGTCTACTACCAGGACTTCTGCAGCCTGTCGAAATGGGCGCAGGGCGCCGGGCTCACCACCCAGCCGGTGGATTTCTCGAAGCTCACGTGGCCGAACGCGCTGCGCGCGATCGATTCGAAGCTCGCGGAGCCCGCGCCCCCGCCTTGCTAAGCACTAACGTTCGCGAGGCGGCCAGTCGGAGACGAAGCCGTCGCGGTTCGGCATCTTCACCTGCGGCAGGCTCTGCGCGTTCATCACGGCGTCCTCGCCGACGATGCCATTGAGCGCGAGCACGTAGGCGGTCACCGCGTAGACCTCGTCGTTCGTGAGCGAGAGCGGATTGGTGATCGGCATCGCGCGGCGCACGTAGTCGAAGAGCGTCGTCGCGTACGGCCAGTAGCTGCCAACGGTGCGCACGGGCGCCTTGCTCGCAAGCGTGCCCGTGCCGCCGGCCAGCGGGTCGGCGGGCTTGCCGCCACCCTTCGCGCCATGGCAGGCGAGGCACTTCTGCTCGTAGACCTGCTGTCCCTGCCGCGCGGTGCCGCTGCCGGCAGGAAGGCCCGCGCCGCTCGGCGGGATGCTGATGTCCCAGCGCGCGATCTCGGCCGCGCCGACGGGCGTGCCGAGCGCCGGCGGCTTGCTACTGGTCGTCTGAGGCGCGCCTGCGCACGAGCACAGAAGGATGAGCGGAAGGAAAGCCGAAACCCTACGCGTAGACATGGGTCACCTTGCCGTCGGCGCCGACCGCCCAGCTCACGATCGAGTTGTTGTGGTAGCGCATGTCGGGCGCGTAGCGCGTGAGCCAGTCCTTGCGCGTGGGCTGCACGCGGCCCTTCTCGTCGGTGGCGCGGCTCTGCAGCAGCGCCGGCTTGCCGCTCCACTCCCACGGCATGCGGAAGCGCACCAAGGCGCGCGGGCGCTCTTCTCCCAGCAGCGTCGCCGCGGTCCAGGTCGCGCCGCCGTCGGTGGACACCTCGACCTGTCGGATGCGGCCCGCGCCGCTCCACGCAAGGCCGCTGATCTCGTAACGACCGGGGCGCGGCAGCGTCATGGTCGAGGAGGGACGCGTGATCACCGACTTCACACCCATCTCGAACGTGAACTGCAGCGAGCGGCCGTCGGGCAGCGGATCGGTGTACTTGGAAGTCTCGTCCTTCGTGTGCGTGGGACCGTCGGTCGCCTTGATCCGCCGCAGCCACTTCACGTTCATGTTGCCTTCCCAGCCGGGGAGCAGCAGCCGCACCGGGTAGCCCTGCTCGGGGCGCAGCCGCTCGCCGTTCTGGTAGAGCGCGACGAGGGCGTCGTCGAACGCCTTCTCGACCGGGATGCTGCGGCTCATGTGCGCGGAGTCGGCGCCTTCCGCGAGCAGCCATTTGGCGGACGGCTCCAGGCCCGCCTCTTCGAGCAGCACGCGCAGCGGGATGCCGGTCCATTCGGTGCACGACATGTTGCCGTGCATCGCGCCCGCGGGAACCTGCGCCGGCTGCGGCGTGAGCGCGCGGCTGCTGTTGCCGGAGCATTCGACGAAGTGCGTGCGCGTGGTCATCGGGTATTGCAGCAGCGATTCGACGGTGAACATGAGCGGCCGCGCGACCATGCCGTGGATCAGCAGCCGGTGCTGCTTCGGATCGATGTCGGGCGTGCCGCTGTGGCTGCGGATGTTGTGCAGCGAGCTCGGCGTGATGATGCCCTCGAGCGACTCGATCGGCGAAAGCGCGGCGCCCGAACCCGGCGCGAGCTCGCCGTACGGTTGCGCCAGATGCCGGCCGACCGGCGCTTCGTATTTCGAAGGCTGGCCATAGCGAGTGAACCCGGCGCCGTACACGCGCTCCCAGGGCTGGCCCGCGAGCTCTTGCGCGCCGCCCGGCGGCGAGAGTGCCGCGGACGCGGCACCGCCTACGAGGGCGGCGCCCTGGGCGAGAAAGCGGCGGCGGCCTTCGTCCTTTTCGTCGTTCATGAGGCCTCCCTTGGACGCAAAGATAATCTATTTCGCGAGGTGCCGGTCGAAGAACTGCGCGATCTCGCCGAACGCTTCGCGCGTCTCCGGGGCGTTGACGTCGCGGTAGTAGTGGGCGTGCGACTGGCCTTCATAGACTTGAAGCACGGCTTCGACGCCGGCCTGGCGCAACTTGCGGTGCACCCGCACCGTGCTCGAGAGCAGCAGGTCCCGCGTCCCCGTGGTTAGGATCGCCGGCGGAAAGCCGCGCATGTCGCCGTAAACGGGGGAAAGCAGCGGGTCCTTCGGGTCGCGGCCGGCGCTGTAGAGCGCGGCGCGCTGGTCGCAGTTCGCGCCCGGGGCGACGAGCACGTTGTCGAGCATCGCGTTGGTCCGGAAGGAATCGCCGGCGTTGGTGAGATCCGACATCGGCGTGCCCGGCGCGATGGCTGCGGGCAGCGGCAGCTTCTCCTGCTTCGCGCGCAGCACCATCGCCAGAGTGAGGTTGCCGCCTGCCGAGGAGCCGAAGATCGCCATGTTTTTTGGCGCAGCCATCCGCGTCGCCGCCTTCCACGCCGTGATCGCGTCGTCGAGCGCCGCGGGGTAGGGATGGTCCGGCGGCATGCGGTAGTCGACCGAGATCACCCTGAAGCCGCCGATTCCGGCCATGTAGATCGCCTCCGCGGTTCCCGATTCGCCGGGAAAGCTCACGAAGCAGCCGCCGTGCACGTGCACGAGTAGGCGATTGCGGTTCTGCGGCGGGATCGAGGAAGGCGTCACCATGTAGGCCTTCACTCCGTCGAGCGTGATCGGCTCGACCTTTACGCCGAGCGCCTCGCGCAAAGCCGGCAGCGACTTCATCGTGGCCTCGTAGCCGGCATTCACCTGCGTTTTCCACTCCTCGGCGGTCTTCGGGATCACGTTCCACGTCGGCGTGAGCGGCGCGCCGATCAGCTTCTGCATCTGCGGGCTGACCGTGTCGGGTACCGGCACCGACCGCGCGGGCAGGTCGCGCGAGCTTTGCGGGGACGTCTGCGCGCCGGCGAGCGGCGCAACAAGTGCGAGCGCAGCGGTTGCGCAAATGCGCTTCATGGCATTTCTCCTCCCTGGGCTGGGAGGACAAGTGTACCGCTAGGCGGTTGCCGCGGTGCCGAGGACCGCGTCCAGCATGACGCTGCAGCCCGCGGCGAGGTCCTCGGGACGCGCGTTCTCGATCTCGTTGTGGCTGATGCCGCCCTCGCACGGAACGAACACCATCGCGGTCGGCGCGACGCGCGCGAGGTAGACCGCGTCGTGGGCCGCGCCGCTCACGATGTCGCGGTGGCTGAGGCCGAGGCGCTTCGCCGCGGCACGCACCCGTTCGACCAGCTCGGGCGCGAACTCGCTCGGCGGGAAGTACACGACTTCTTTCATGTCGATGCTTACCCGCCGCTCTTGCGCGATGGCCTTCACGGCCTCCCCGAGATGATCTTTCATTGCAAGCAGGGTGGTATCGCGAGCGTTGCGCAGGTCGACGGTCATGCGGACCTCGCCCGGGATGACGTTGCGGGAATTCGGCTTCACCTGCATGTGTCCGACCGTGCCGCGCGCCGAGTCCGGAAAGGTCGTGCCGATTCGATTCACTTCCAGCGTGAGCTGCGCGGCGGCGAGCATCGCGTCCTTGCGCAGGTGCATCGGCGTCGGGCCGGCGTGCGCGTCCTGGCCGGCGATGACGACGTCGAACCAGCGCTGGCCGAGCGCTCCCTGCACCACGCCGATGGTGGTGCGCGTGTCCTCGAGCACCGGCCCCTGCTCGATGTGCGCCTCGAAGTAGGCGCCGACCTTGTGCGGCCGCGCCTCGCCGCGATAACCGGTCGCCTCCAGAGCCTCGCGCACGCTGATGCCGTCCGTATCCGTGTTGCCCAGGACCTCTTCGAGGGCGTAAACCCCCGTGAAGACGCCCGAGCCCATCATGGTGGGAACGAAGCGCGAGCCTTCCTCGTTGGTCCAGCACGCGACTTCGAGCGGCGCGCGCGTCGTGACCCCGGCCTCGTTCAGCGCCCGCACCACCTCAAGACCGGCCATGACACCGTAGGCGCCGTCGAACCTGCCGCCGTTCGGCTGCGTGTCGAGATGGCTCCCCATGACGATGGGCGCGGCGCCGGCGTCTTTTCCGGCGCGGCGCGCGAACATGTTGCCGATGGCGTCCACGCGCAGCTCGAGGCCGGCTTCGCGGCACCAGAGCGCGAAGCGCTCACGCCCTTCGCGGTCGGCAGGCGTAAGCGTGACGCGGCGCACGCCGCCCTTCGGCGTCGCGCCGATCTCCGCCAGCTCCATGAGGGAGGACCAGAGCCGCCCGCCCTCGATTCTCGGCCTGGGGGTCCTCGGCCCGGACATCCACCTATTCTAGAACCGCCGCTCGAGCAGCGCGCCGATGCCGGCGTCGGGGCTCGCGTCGGCGAAGCCGACTACGCCGTAGACCTGCAGCTTCCATTGCGGCGACAGGCGGTTCGACCAGAACAGCGTCGCTTCGCTCACCTTCCCGCCTCCGTCCACGATCGCCGGCCGGTAGTCATAGGCTACGCCGACGCTCTGCTGCGACGACATGCGATACGACGCGCCGATGGACGTGTAAAACACATCCTTCAGAGTCGTGCCAGCCGGGTCGCCGTAGACGCGGTAGCCGATCGAGCCGAACAAGGTCGTCGCGTCGAACGGCTTGAAAAAATCCATCTGCGCCGCGTAGTCCAGCTCGCCGGTGCCGAGACCCTTCTGGTCGTCCGCGGTCGGCAGCTTGACCTTCGCGCCGACGTCGAGCCCGAGGCCGCCCTTGCGCTCGTCCAGGACGTTGTAGAAGCCGCTCAGCACGATGTCGCCCAGGCCCGATTCGGTGCGGCGCCCCGTGCTGGCGCCGGGCAGCACCACGCGATCGGCGCCCCCGCCGATGACGTTGGCTGGCCCGGTAATGCGCAGCCAGGGCACCGTCGCCTTGAGCACCCAGGGTCCGGTTTCGTGGCGAATGACGACGGGAATGTAGAGCGTGTCGGTGGTTTCGGTTCCGCCGAACTTGCCGGTGGAGTATTCCGCGCCTACCGCCACGCTAGTCCGCGGCGCCTCGCCCTGCTGCGCCGCGACCGCCTGCGAGGCCGTCTGCGCGCCGGTCTGCGCTACGGCGTTGCCTGCGAGCAAGAAAAACCCTGCCGCGGCCGCGAGGCCGCGCTGAAACGGGTGCATGAGCACTATCTCCTTCGCTTGGTTGAGCTTGGTTTCACATCGGTGCTTCAATGTTTGCCGCTGCGCTCGACGCGCTCCGGCCGGCCGCTGCCACCGCCGCCACCGGGGCCGCTTCGATCGATGCGCTCGATGCGATCGACGCCGCCATCCCTGCCACTGCGCTCGACGCGGTCGACGCCTCCATCCCTGCCGCTGCGATCCACGCTGTCGCCGCCGTCGCGGCCGCTGCGGTCACCCGAATCCCTGCCGCTGCGATCGCCGTCACCGCCGCCGCGCCGGTCGTCACCCGGGCGCGGCCCGGGCGGGTCCATGCGCAGCGTGCGCTGAGGTCGGACGTCGAAGGGCGCGCTCAAAAAGTCTGCCCGCTCCACGATGCGATTGCCACCTTCGCTGCGGCCCTCGATTCGAACCAGTTGCCCGCGAGCAAGCTGCGACGCGACCTCGGGCGCGACGCGGAAGCGTGTCGGCCCCACGCGCACCGCCTGAGGCTGGGCGTCAGTAACGTACCCTTCGACTAGAAATCGGCCGAGGCTCGGGTCGGCGGCCTCGGCGGCGAGCGCTCTCGTTCCCGGCGGCGCAGTCTCGACGCGCGTGGCGACGATGATGCCCTCGGCGTTGCGCAGCCCGCTTACGCGCAGGATGTCGCCCACTTGCGCGGACGCGAGTTGAGCGCGTCCAAGGCCCGGCCCGAACACCGTGGACGGTTCGATCCGTACGCGCTCCTTGTTGACCTGGAGCATGCCGGCGTTCTCCACGGCGGTGACCGGCCCTACCGCGGCGTCGACGATGTCGATCCATTGCGCGCGCGCTTGCTTCCCGTCGCCGACCGCGAGCACCGAGACGATCTGGCCGATGCCGAGCGCGCCCGCGGAAGAGAGATCGCCGTTGAACGCCACCGGCGTGTTCGCGTCGTAGTGCACCTCGATGCCGTTCACGCAGATGCTGCCGAAACCGGTGATCACGCCGAGCACGCCGATTTCCGCCTCGGCGCGCTGGCCGGTGCCGCCGATCCCTCCCGGATCGATCCCGGTGCCGCCGGTGCCGCCCGGTTCTACACCGGTACCGCCGATGCCACCGGGGTCCCTGCACGCCCCGGCGCTCGTGCCGGCAAAGGCGGCGCAGAGCACCAAGACGAATGCGGCGAGCAGGTTCTTCATCCGTCTTTCTTCGGGGGTTCGGGCGAGGCGGGCTCGCTGTAGAAGTAGATGCCGAAAGTGATGCGCTGTCGGGGGCCTTCGGCCTTGCGGTCGCGCGCGTCGCATTCCTTTGCTTCGGCGTACACGGACCGCACGGCCTCCATTCCATCCTTCTCGGCGAGCTCGGCGAGCTTCGCCACGGAAGCGTTCTGCAGGCCCTCGTAGTGCACGCTGCGCTCGAGGAACGGCGCGCCCTTAGCTTCCATGTTGTGGGACGCGGCGGCCATGTGGTCGTGCAGGTTGTGGCCGAAGTAGAACGCCTTCTCGTCGAAGCCGCGGCTCGGCACGAAGGCCGAGCTCTTCAGCACCACGCGGTCCTGCTCGTCGATCCTGACCACGCCCAGGCGCAGCCACTCGTCGAGCAGCGGCCGCGCGCGGATGTCCTTGCTGATGCTCGCCACCAGCCCTTCGAAGGAGCGCGCGCCGCCCTGGCTCGCGAGCCGCGGCAGCGGACGCGGGCGGCCGCGCGCGTCGCGCAGGTCCTTGCGCGTGGTCCACGCGGCGGCGAGCTGCGCGCCGAGCGCCACCATCTCCGGCATCGCTTCGCGGTCTTCGGTACGCGACTGACGCAGGCGTTTCACGTCCTTGCGGTGCACGCCCGTGAGCAGGCTCACGCGGCTGTCGCTCGGCGGCTCGCCGTCCAGCCCGAAGTGGCGCACGGCCTCGTCGACGTAGATCTGTTTCAGGAACTCCGTGAGCATGGGGTAGGTCACGGCCTGCGCCGTGAGCAGCCGCACCAGCGGCCGCAACAGGTGTCGCAGGGCGGCGACAAGGGCGCTCGGCGGCGTCATCTTGGAAGCGCAGTATAGCGCGCGCGTGGGAAAATTTCTCACCAGGGCTTGACGTGGGAAAATATCCCACGTACGCTGCGCAGCGTAAATCATCCGAAGGAGCCTCCCTGATGCTGCGCAAGACCCTTATCCCCATTGCCCTTGCCGTGCTCGCGAGCGCCGCAACGGCGCAGGACGTGCGCCAGGAAGACCGGCGCGCAGACCGCCAGGAAGACCGGCGCGCAGACCGCCAGGAAGACCGGCTGATGGAGCCGAACGACCTGCGCCGCGAAGACCGCCAAGCCGACCGCCAGCAGGACCAGCGCGCCGAAGCGAACGAGGTCGAGGCGAAGGTCGCGATTCCGCGCAACGCCGACGGCACCATCAACGAGACCCAGCTCGTGAACGACATCAAGGCCCAGCTCGCCGCTGGCGCCACCGAGATTCAAGTCCGCGGACTGACCGCGCAGGACGCGAAAGCGCTGATCGCCAGCAACCCGAACCTGCTGGCCGACCTCGCCAAGCTCCTGCCGAACGACGGGATCGAGCGCCAGGTTCGCCTGCGCGGCGCGGTCGATGCCCGTATCCAGCGGAACGACGAAGGTGAGCTGCGCGCCAGAATCGAAGGCATCGATCTCGGCACGCTAACCCCCGCCCAGCGGGCCGATTTGGCGCGACAGCTCGCCACCCAGGCCGGGCTCGACCGGCTGCGCATCCGCGGCACCGACGCGAACGGTGCGCGCGTGCGTCTCGAGCTGCGCGACGGCGTCGTAAGGGCAGAACGCGGTGGCGGCCAGAACGGCCAGCGCCCCGAGCGGATGGCACGCGTCGACGCCAGCGACCGGAGCGGGCGCCGCGGCGGCGCCGACCGGCCCGAGCGCGTCGAACGCGCGGAGCGAGCCGAGCGCGTGGAGCGTCCCGAGAAGGTCGAGCGTCCCGAGAAGGTCGAGCGTCCCGAGAAGGTCGAGCGTCCCGAGCGTGCGGAGCGCGTCGAGCGGCCGGACCGCTCAGGTCGCCACTGAGGTAGAGCCGGCATCGCCCGGTATCATCCGGGCATGCCGAAAGCACTTATCCGCAGCCTGATCGCCGCCGCGCTTCTTGCGGCGGCGTTTCCTTTGTTGGCCCAGCAATACCCTTCGCGCCCGATCCGCTTCATCGCGCCGTTTCCGCCGGGCGGCGGAGTCGACATCGTCGCGCGCGCGGTAGGGGAAAAGCTCTCGCTGCGCCTGGGCCAGCCGGTGGTGGTCGAGAACAAGCCCGGCGCCGGCACCACGATCGGCACCGAGGCGGCGGCGAAGAGCGCGCCCGACGGCTACACGCTCCTCGTCGGCCCGATCGGCAGCCAGGCGATCGTGCACCACATGCATCCGAAGCGCGGCTTCGACATCCAGCGCGACTTCGCGCCGGTGCTGCGGATCGGCTACGGGACCATCGTATTCGTCGTGCCCGCCGCGTCGCGCGCCACCTCGGTGAAGGACTTCGTCGCGCTGGCAAAGGCGAGCCCGGGCAGGTACACGTTTGCCTCTTCGGGCGTCGGCGCCCTGATCCATCTCACCGGCGAGATGTTCCAGCAGGCGGCGGCGATCCAGTTGACGCACGTACCCTATAAAGGCACCACGCAGATCCTGCCCGACCTCCTCGACGGCCGCGTCGACATGGCGCTCGACAGCCTGCCGGCGTACATCCCTCACCTTAAGTCCGGGAAGTTGCGCGCGCTCGCGGTAGCCTCGCGCGAGCGCTCCTCGGTCATGCCCGAGCTGCCGACGATGGCGGAAGCGGGCTTCCCGGGCGTGGTGTCGCAGACCGACTATGCGCTCTATGCTCCCGCCGCCACGCCGCGGGAGATCGTGGCGCTCCTCAATCGCGAGACCAACGCCGTGCTGCAACTCGCCGACCTGCGAGCGAAGCTCGCCGCGCAGGGAATCGAAGTGACGGGCGGCACGTCCGAGTCGCTGCAAGCCGAGCTCGCCGAGGAAGTCGCCAAGTGGGGCCGCGTGATCTCCCAGGCGAACATCAAGCCCGAGTAGCGAGTCTAGAATTCTCTGCCCAGCGTGCGGTCGAGCGAGTAGCGCCCGCCGCCGCCAAACAGGAATGCGACGCACACGGCGAGCAGCATGATGGCGAACTCGGCGCCGCGCGCGGTCCAGAAGTAGCCGTTCGGCAGCTGGATCGCAGCCACGATGAACGCCATCTCGATGGCGAAGGCGAACGCGACCGGCCGGGTGAGCAGGCCGAGCGCGAGCAGGATCATGCCGTAGAACTCGAGATACGCCACCGCCCAGGCCCAGAACAGCGGCGGCTGAAGGCCGGTCTTCAGCACGTTGCCCGCGGCGATGCGCGCCGCGCCGTCCTGGAATACCTTTTCGTAGCCGCTCGGCAGGATAAGAGCGGCGTAGTAGAAGCGCGCGAACGCGTAGGCGAGCGGTATGAGACGTTCGTCGCGAGCCTTGAGCCATATTCCAGCTGCGTACCGTCCCGCGCCGCCGATCAGCACTGCGAGCAGCATGCCGAAGACGAACACGTGGTACTGGACCCCGCCGCGCGTCCACAGCCAGCCCTTGCCGAGATTGGCGAGGATGATCGCGGCCACGTCGAGCAGGAGGAGAAGAGCGATCGGACGCGTAAGAATGCCGAGCGTGAGCAGCGCGCCGCCGACAAGCTCCAGCACGCCGAGCCCGAAGCCCGTGGTGGTGGCCGCGCCGCCGAGGAAGAGCTTCTGCAGGCCGTGCGGGATGAAGACCGCGCCGGCGCTGACGCGGATGAGGGTGTACGCGTAAGGCTCGAGCGCGCGGTAAAGCGGCGCGACGAAAGGGATGATCGGCGCAGTTTTCCCTGCCGGAATACTCGACATGGTTTCTCCCTTCTGGACCTTCAGGTCAGGACAGGCCTTCCACCAGCCGCATGTCGCGGTCTGCGCCGTCGCCGAGCGCGCGGAGCGCCACCTGGTAGTCCGCGCTTTCGTGCGCCGCGGTCGCCTTATCCACGCTGTCGAACTCGAGGATCACCACGCGCTGGTTCATGCCCTTCTCGTAGGTCTTCGACGGCATGCCGCGCACGATGTAGCGGCCGCCTGCCTTCTGCATCGCCGGAGCGGCGAGCTTCGCGTAGGCCGACCACTTCTCCTGGTCGTTGATCGCGCGGTACGTGACGACGAGGTAAGCCTTGGCCATTGTCGGTTCTCCTTCAGTTCGGTTGTCCGGGAATCTGCCTGGCTGCCGGGTCCATATGGGACCAGGAACGAGCGCTCTTGGTCCAGATGTGGGCGGTGATCTTCATGTCGCCCGCATTGTCGAGCGTGCCGGCCCGCACCACGACCAGCGCCGGGTTGCTTTCGCGCTGGCTGTAGATCGGCGAGCCGCAGTCGGCGCAGAAGAATCGGTACAGGGTGCGGCCGCTGTCGGCCTTCGCGGCGTAGCGCTTCGGCGTGCCCTGCGTGATCTTGAAGCTGTCAGTCGCGATCGGCAGGTTGACGCTGCCGCCGGCGCCGGAAGTCTTCTGGCAATGCGTGCAGTGGCAGGCGCGCAGCTCCCCGAGGGGTGAACTGAGGGGAGCGCTGATGGTGTAGCGGATCGCGCCGCAGAGGCAGCTGCCGGAGAGCGAAGCAGGCATAAGTTCATTCCTTTCAGGCCATTTGCAGCCGGCTACTTTAGCCCCAACATGGCGACCATGACTGCCGAACGTGCGGAACTCGCCGTCCTTTTCGAACACCCGGAGTGGCAGAAGCCGCTGTTCCAGGCGCTCGAGCGCCGCGGCATGCGCTACGCCGCCGTCGACCTGAAAAAGGCGGCGTTCTCCGACGCAGACGCGCCGCTCGCGCCGCTCTATTTCAACCAGGCGAGCCCGTCGGCCTATGTGCGCGGAAACACGCGCGCAGTGCCCTTTGCGCTCGCCTACATGCGCGCGCTCCAGATCCGCGGCGTGCGGGTGCTGAACGGGGCGGATGCCTTCACGCTCGAGCTTTCCAAGACCGCGCAGGCCGCGCTGCTGCGGAGCCTCCGCGTGCCGACGCCCCGGAGCTGGACGTTCAACGATGTCGAAGCGATTCGCAGCCGCGTACCGGAGATTACCTTTCCGGCGCTCCTCAAGCCGGAGCAGGGCGGCAGCGGCGCGCGCATGGTGCTGGTCGAGAGCTTCGCTCATCTCGAGGCGCTCCTCGCGCAACGGCCCGAGCACTGGCTGCCCGACAACCTGCTCCTGCTGCAGGAGTACCTGCCCACCGATCCCGCGCGCGGCATCGTGCGCATGGAGTTTCTCGGCGGCGAGCTTCTCTACGCCATGCGGGTCGTCTCGCATGGCCGGTTCAACCTGTGCCCGGCGCCCGTGTGCAATCCCGAGGACGGCGAGGCCGGCGCCTGCGAAATTCCAGCGGATCAAAAACCGGCGCCTCCGGCTGAATTCTTTCCGTATCCGGAGGTGCCTGCCCGGGCGGTCACGTGGGGCAAGCGCATCATGGCCGCGGGCAAGCTCGACGTCGGCGGAATCGAATACCTCGAAACCGCCGACGGGCGGCTGGTCTTTTACGACATCAACGCGAACTCCAACCTGCGGCCTTCGGTCGCGCAGGCTTTTGGCTTCGACCCGTTCGAGCGGGTGGTCGACTACCTGGTGCGCGAGGCGAGGCGTGCGGCAGGGCCCGTCCCGCGCACCGCCGCGCTCTGATCAGGTGCCGCGGCCCCAGAGACCGCAGTAGCGCCGGACGACCAGAGCGCGGCCGTTCTCGTACCCTGGCCAGTCCTTGTATTTCTCGAGCTGGAGCTCCTTCTCCGCCGGCTCCCAGCACTTGCCTTCGCGCGCCACGGCCTTCACGGCGCTGGAGGCGTCCTGCAGCAGCGTGAGCTGGTCCTGCGCGTCCTTCTTGGTGCCGAGGCGGTCGTTCACGCCCGGGTGGCCGGGAATGAGGCGCTCCCAGTCCATGGCGAGGATGCGCTTGATCGACTGCTCGGCCTCGAGCGGGTAGAAGTCGATCATGCCTCGGCCCGGGAAAGTGCCGACCGGCAGCACATCGACGACGAAGATCAGCTTCTCCTTCGGCAGGCGCATGACGAGGGTGCTGTCGGAGTGGTTCAGGCCGACGTAGCGCAGCTCGAGCGTGGTGCCGCCGAGCTTGAGGGTGCGGCCCTTGTCGTCGACGGTCTCGTCCGGAAGCGGGGTCGCCGGGTCGCCGAGCTGCTTCAGGCGCTGCGCCGCCTTGCGGTGCGCGATGATGGTGGCCCCGGCGTCCTTGAACGCCTTGCCGCCGGCGACGTGGTCGTAGTGGTGGTGGCTGTAGATGAGGTACTTGATGGGGGTGCCGTTGCTGACCTTCTTGATCTCGTCGACGTACTGCTGGCCGCCCTGCGGCCGGCCGTAGGCCACCGGATCGGTGGCGATCACGCCTTCCTTGGTGACGACGAAGAGGGACTGATGGTTGCCGTTCCTGAAGATGTAGACGTTGTCGGTACCTTCGACCTTGCGGGTTTCGATCTGGGGCCGGGCCGGCGCCTGCGCCTGCGACCAGGCGGGCAGGGCGGCGGCAAGGCAGGCGAGTGCTGCCAGGCTGCGGGTCATGGGGATTCCTCCTTGGGTTGGGGCTGCGGATTGTACAAACAGCCGCTCGCCCGCGGTCAGTCCCCTTGAAATGTCCCGGCTGCGGGCCTAACTTCCAAAAAACCGACCCGACCTATGACCACAAAAGAAACTCTGGGCTTCCAGGCCGAGGTGAAGCAGCTGCTGCACCTCATGATCCACTCGCTGTACAGCAACAAGGAGATCTTCCTGCGCGAGTTGATCTCCAACGCGGCGGACGCCGCCGACAAGCTGCGCTTCGAAGCGCTCGCCGACAACGCCCTGTACGGCGCCGATCCGGACCTGAAGATCCGGATTTCGTTCGACCAGGCCGCGCGCACCGTCACGGTGTCCGACAACGGCGTCGGCATGTCGCGCGAGGAGGTGGTCCAGAACATCGGCACCATCGCGAAATCCGGCACGCGTGAGTTCTTCGAGTCGCTCACCGGCGACCAGGCGAAGGATGCGCGCCTCATCGGCCAGTTCGGCGTGGGCTTCTACTCCTCGTTCATCGTCGCTGACCGGGTGACGCTGATCACGCGCCGCGCAGGTTCCAAGGAATCGGTCCGATGGGAATGCGACATGTCGGCGGCTGCCGGGCAGTACACGATAGCGCCCGCGGAAAAAGCGAGCCGGGGCACCGACGTGATCCTCCACCTGCGCGAAGGCGAGGACGAGCTGCTCGAGGAGCATCGCCTGAAGAGCATCGTGCGCAAGTACTCCGACCACATCGCGATCCCGGTGCTGATGGGAGACGAGACGGTCAACCAGGCGAGCGCGCTCTGGGCGCGTCCCAGGAGCGAGATTTCGGACGAGCAGTACGTCGAGTTCTACAAGCACATCGGCCACGATTTCGAGGCGCCGCTCGCCTGGACCCACAACCGGGTCGAGGGCAGGCAGGAATATACCCAGCTCCTCTACATCCCGGCGCGGGCGCCGTTCGACCTCTGGGACCGGCACCAGCGCCACGGTCTCAAGCTGTACGTGCGACGCGTCTTCATCATGGACGACGCCGAGCACCTGCTTCCCGCGTACCTGCGGTTCGTGCGCGGCGTGGTCGACTCGGCCGACCTGCCGCTCAACGTCTCGCGCGAGATCCTGCAGCAGAGCAAGGACGTCGACGCGATCCGCGCGGGCTGCGCGAAGCGCGTGCTCGCGCTGCTTGGCGATCTCGCCCAGAAGGACAAGGCGAAATACGCCGCCTTCTGGCAGGAGTTCGGGCGCGTGCTGAAGGAGGGCGTGGGCGAGGACCCGTCCAACCGCGACGACGTCGCGAAGCTTCTGCGCTTTTCCAGCACCCACGGCGGAACCGAGACCGAGGACGTGTCGCTCGCCGATTACGCTGCACGGATGAAGGAAGGCCAGGACCGGATCTACTACGTCACCGCGGAGAGCTTCGCCGCGGCGAAGGGCAGCCCCCACCTCGAGATCTTCAGGAAGCGCGGCGTCGAAGTGCTGCTGCTCTCGGACCGGGTCGACGAATGGCTGGTCGCCAACCTGCGGGAATTCGAGGGCAAGCCGCTGGTCTCGGTGGCGCGCGGCGAGCTGGGGCTCGACAAGATCAAAGGCGAAGACGCGGCGAAGGACCACGAAGTCGGGCGATACAAGGAGCTCCTCGTCGGCCTCAAGCGCGCCCTCGGCGACAAGGTCAAGGACGTGCGCGTCTCGGAGCGCCTCACCGAGTCGCCTTCCTGCCTGATCGCCGACGAGCACGACATCGGCGGCAACCTCGCGCGCATCCTCAAGGCGGCCGGGCAGAAGGTGCCGGCTTCCAAGCCGATCCTCGAGGTGAACCCCGAGCACGCGATCGTCGCGCGCCTGCAGCCCGCGGACGCGCGCTTCGAGGCCTGGGCGGGCCTGCTCTTCGATCAGGCGCTGCTCGCCGAAGGCGGACAGCTCGAGGACCCGGCGGGGTTCGTGCGGCGGACGAACGACCTTATGCTGTCGCTAGTGCCAGAGCGACGCGAGCAGGCGCCATAGCGCGTCGGACAGCAGCTGCCAGATGCCGATGACGATGGCGACGCAGACCAGGAGCTCGCGCGTCAGTCGATTGAGCGCCTTGCGCAGCTCCTGCAGGTTCGCGCCGAGCAACGACAAGCGACGCGCCTCCACACTCACCTTGTGGCTGAGGGCTTCGATCACGCTGCGTCTGCGGTGAGGCACGTTTCATCTCACTTGGCCCCAGAGACTTGGACAGCGCTAACCTGCGGAAGATGCAGCGAAAGTGTATCCGTAGGTTCTAGAACACCGTGTTAGGCGCTGACACTCAGTCGAATCTTACGATCTCGACCCAATTCGAGCCCTTGCCGGTCGGGTACTGCTTCAGCAGCGCGAGCGCGCCGTTGTCCGCGATCGAATAGACCGAGAGGGTCTCCGACTTCTCGCCCGTCACCACCATGTACTTCCCGCTCGGGTCGATCTGGAAGCCGCGCGGCTGCTTCTCGGTCGGCGTGGTGGAGAGGTAGGTCAGCTTGCCGCTGGCGGCATCCACGCTCATCGCGCCGATCTGGTTGCCGGTGCGCTCGAGCGCGTAGAGGAACCTGCCGTTCGGCGTGAGGTGCAGGTCCGAGGCCCAGATGTCGTTGGACACGTCGCGCGGCGGCGGCGCGTTGGTGCCGGGACCGCTGATGGCGCCGCGCGGCGCGCCGGGCACGAGCTTCGAGTCGGGTGCAAGGAACGAGGCGACGCTCTCCTGCTTGAGCCGGCCGGTCTTCGGGTCGAGCGACAGGGTGGTGATCGTCGCCACCAATTCCGACAGCAGGTAGGCGTGCTTGTTGTCCGCCGACATGATGATGTGGCGCGGCCCGGTGCCCTGCGCCATTTGCACGGTGGCGGGCGTGTTCGCCGTCAGCTTGCCGCTCTTGGCGTCGAACTTGAACTGGAAGATCTGGTCGGTGCCGAGATGCGGCACGAACGCGTACTTGTTGGTCTTGTCGGTGATGATCGAGTGCGCGTTGCGCGCGGTCGGGATCACCTGCAGCGGCTTGCCCACCTTGCCGTCCTTGCCGATCGGGTTGACGCTCACCAGGTTGGCGCCGTAGGAGGCGCCGAGCAGGAACTTGCCGCTCCGGTCGGTGTAGATATAGGGAAAGCTCTCGGCGAGCGGCCCGCGGCCGACCTCCTTCAGCTTGCCGCTCTTGCGGTCGATGCTGTAGCTGACCGCGGTGAAGGGCTTCGCGCGCACCGCGGCGAACAGGTACTTCTTGTCCGGGCTGACGCTCATCGGCATCACCGGCTTGCCGCCGGCGTCGAACTTGTCGCCCGGCTTGAGCGTGCCGTCGCTTGCCAGCGTGTAGAGGCCGATGTTGCCGTCGTCGGCGTTCGACACATAGACGTAGGTCGCGGCCGGCACGGATTCAGCAGAAATCAGAGAAACACAAACCAGCGATAACGCGGCGATGACCGCCTTCAAGGTACGCATAGAAAACTCCTCCCCTGTGCAAAGTTAATGACCGAACCATCGAGCGCGCGCGGGCCAGCGCTCGACGAGATCGATGAAAAGCGGATCGATGCCGCTCGCTCGTGCGGCGACTTCGCGCGCGAGCGGCCCGGGCTCGTCGTTGTAGGCGAGGAGGCCCAGGTCGGTCATGCGCATCGGATAGAGGATGCCGTCGAGATGGTCGCACTCGTGCTGCAGCAGCGCGGCCCACGAGCTGTGGGCGTCGTGGCTCACGCGCCTGCCCTCGAGGTCCTGGTAGGCGATGTTGATGTGCAGGTAGCGCGGCACCTTGCCGTGCAGCCCCGGGATCGACAGGCAGCGCTCCCACACCGGCGTCTTGTCGCCGGCCTTGGGCGTGATGACCGGGTTCACCATCACGGTCCAGGGCCGCGGCTCGAGGCCCGAGCCGCGCGGGATGCGCGCGGCGATGATGCGGTAGACCACGACGCGCCTGTCCGCGAACACCTGCGGCGCGGCGAGCCCGCTCGCGCCGATGTCTTCGAGGGTCTCCTGCATGTCCGCGGCGAGAGCGCGGACCTCGGGCGCGGTGGGATCGGCGACCGGCGCCGCCTTCTGCATCAGCGCCGGATTGCCCATCTTCGCGATCCGCAGCACCGCCATCGTCAGCCTCGCGGCTTGGTCCAGCTCTCCGACCAGGCGAGGCAGCAGCTCGACGCGGGCTTGCCGAAGCGCTCCATCGGGAAGACGGCGGCGGCCGCGGCGCGGCCGTTCACCGAGAGCTGTGCGCTGCGCGCCGGAATGAAGGTGCTGTAGACGCCGAGGGGCCGGTTCATCGCGCCGGGCGGCATGGTGAGGATGAACGGCTTCACGAGGTCCCACCAGGCGAGCACGATCTCGTCTTCACGCGACACGATGCGCTCCTCCACCGTGCTGAGCGAGTCGCCGCCGCGGCTGAAGCCGGCGTGGATCACGGGCAGCGACTCGTCGGCGAAGCCTTTCCAGAGGAGCGTCTCGATCGTGCGCTGCAGGTAGCGCGCGACGCCGGGGTTATCCGCGTAGACGCGCGGTCCCTTGCCGGTGAGGCTGCTCTCGATGAAGAGGGCATGGCCCTGTCCGGCGGGCGACCACAGCACGCGCCAGTGGCTCACGCGCTCGACGATGGTGTTGCCGCCGTCGTTCGAGAGGCGGATGAACGAGTTCTCGCCGGTCATCACCACGTCGTGCGGATCGACCATCTGGGGTTCGGCCATCGGTTGACTCCTCGCGCTGGAAGCGCGCTATCTTGCCTTCAGGGCCAGCGGAATTCAAAGGTTTCGCCGTCCCGCTGCCAGGCGCTCGCCGTCGGCGTGACCGTGAGAAACCAGGTCTGGTACGAAATCGGCTTGCGCGCGCCGAAGGCGCGCGGCTCGAGCAGCGCCACGCAACCGCCCTGGTCCGGGTCGCGCACGGACTGGTAGCGTATGGCGGTCACCTTGGTGCTGCGCACGACCGCGGCGAAGGCCTGGGTCGGCCCGTAGTCGCTGCGGTGAGTCCAGGCCTTTGCGTCGCGCGAAAAGGGCTTCGCCCGCAGATCGACGGCGCGCGCCGCGATTCGCACCCGGAACAGGGTATGGGGGACCGGACCCAGCCCGGAGCGGGCGAGGGCGCTGCTGTCCATGACGAAGCGCCAGCGCCAATAGCCGAGCTCCGCACAGGCGGTGCGGCGCTCCTCGCCGGCGTAGAACACGCCGGGGTCGGCGGCGGACCGGAAGCGCGAGCCTCCGGGCCAGGACGGCGGGTAGCGAAACGGCGTGGCGAGGAGGTAGTCCAGAGCGGCCGTAGACACGGGCGCCTCCGGTTTCGACTCGTCGAGCAGCTTTTCCAGGACCGCCTGCTCGTCGTTGCTGTCCACCAGCCTGCGGGTCGAAGCGACGTGCTGGGCCTCGACCGCGCGCCAGGGCTCGAGGCGGCAGCTCGCGGCTTCAGATTCGACCGCGCGCGCTGTCCAGGTAATGGAGGACAAGAATCAGGCCCTCGGCGCGCGCCAGCAGGTCGAGTGGCCGGGCGCCGAGCGCCCGGTTTTCGGCTCCGAGCCACGCGCGCGCCTTCTCGTCGGAGGCCACGATCGAATCGAGCGAGCGGAACAGGCGCACGAAGAGCGCGCCCAGCTCCCATTCCTTGCGGCCCGGGTCGAGGAGGTACCTCTCGGCGAACATGCGCGACACGGTGGGGTCGCTCACGCCGAGCGTCGCGGCCACCCGGGACTGGCTCAGCTCGAGGGCGCGGGCGGCGCGCACCACGGCCTTGGTAAGCACCTTGCGCCGGTCGGGCGCCGGCAGCGGGGTGCGACGCGGGGCGTGGGGGCTGCTCATTCAATGGAAATTATACCCCGCCTTTCTTTCCAGAGAAAGCAATGGTCTCGAGCAGCTCGGCCTTGCGTGCGCTCGGCAGCAGCGAGGCTGAAACGGAGTTGGCGCACAGTTTTGCCAGCTCGGCGCGCGTGAGGCCGAGCGCGGCCGCGCAGGCGAGGTAGTTGTCGAGCACGTAGCCGCCGAAGTACGCGGGATCGTCGGAATTCACCGTCACGCAAAGGCCGGCGTCGAGAAGCCGCTTCAGGTTGTGCTCCTCCAGGCGCCTGAACACCTTGAGCTTCACGTTCGAAAGCGGGCATACCGTGAGCGGCACTCCTTGCGCGCGCAGGCGCTCCACCAGCGCCGGCTTCTCCTCGCAGCGCACGCCGTGGTCGATGCGCACCACCTTCAGGAGGTCGAGCGCCTCCTCGATGTATTCCGGCGGCCCCTCCTCGCCGGCGTGCGCGACGGGAACCAGGCCCTGGCTGCGCGCCTGCTCGAACACACGCTTGAACTTGGACGGGGGATGGCCTTTCTCCGAGGAATCGAGGCCCACGCCGTGGAACAGCGACCGGTATTGCAGTGCTTCTCTAAGGGTTGAGACGGCATCTTCCTCCGGCAGGTGCCGGAGGAAGCAGACGATGAGGCGCGAGCTCATGCCGAGGGTCGCTGCGGCCTCCTCCAGGGCGCCGGCGATGCCTTCGAGCACCGCCCGCATCGGCACGCCGCGCGCGGTGTGCGTCTGCGGATCGCAGAAGATCTCGGCGTGCACCACGCCGTCCGCGTGCGCCCTTTTCACGTACGCCGCGGTGAGCGCGTGGAAGTCTTCGGCGTCGCGCAGCACCGACGCACCCTCGTAGTAGATGTCGAGGAAGGACTGCAGATTGTCGAACTGGTACGCTTTGCGCAGCGCCTCGACGGACGCGTATTTCAGGTTGAGCGAGTGTCTTTTCGCCAGCTTGAACATGAGCTGCGGCTCGAGGCTGCCTTCGATGTGAAGGTGCAGCTCGGCCTTCGGCAGGCCGCGGACGAACGCGCCGAGATCCATGCGCCGATGCTACACGAGGTGGCTTATAGTCGGCCCGATGGACAAGGAGCTCGCGCTGCGCGAGGACCGGCGCCTGCTCGGGCGGCTCCTCGGCGAGGTGATCGGCGCGCACGTCGGCGAAGAAACGCGCCACCGGGTCGAAACGGTGCGCCAGAGCGCGGTGCGCTTCCGCCGCGGCGAATCCGGCCAGTCCGAGCTCGAGGCGCAGCTCGACGCGCTGCCGATCGACCAGACGCTGCACGTGGTGCGCGCGTTCAGCTACTTCTCGCACCTCCTGAACATCGCCGAGGACGTGCAGCAGAACCGGCGGCGGCACGCCCACGCCGAGGCCGGCTCGCCGCGCAGACCGGGCAGCATTACGCATGCTTTAGAGAAAACAGAGCCGGAATCCTCAATAGAGGAATTCATTAGTTGGTTCGCGCGCGCTCGCGTAAGTCCGGTGCTCACCGCGCACCCGACCGAGGTGCAGCGCCAGAGCATCCTCGAGTGCGAGCGCGAGATCGCCAGGCTCCTCGCCGCGCCCCAGAGCGCGGCGCGCGACCGCGCGCTGTATGCCGAGGTGCTGAGGCTGTGGCTCACCGCGATGCTCCGGCTCACGCGCCTCGCGGTCGCCGACGAGATCGCCAATGCGCTCGCCTATTTCCGGCTCACCTTTTTGTCCGAGCTGCCGCGTCTCTACGCCGACCTGGAGGAGGCGCTGCGCCGTCGCTTCGACCTGCCGCGCGAGCCCTGGCTGCCGCCGTTCCTCACCGTAGGCACCTGGGTCGGCGGCGACCGCGACGGCAACCCGAGCGTGGGCGCGCACACTCTGGAGATGGCGGCGACGCAGCAGGCGCGGCTCATCCTCGGCCACTACCTCGAGGAAGTGAACCTGCTCGGGCGCGAACTCAGCCTTTCGGGCCGCCTCATGAGCACGCCGCCCGAGGTCCTGGAGCGCGCCGCGCGCTCGGGCGACGACTCGGCCTACCGGCGCGACGAGCCTTATCGGCGAATGGTGTCGGGCATCTACAGCCGCGTCGCGGCCACCGCGCATGCGCTCGTTGGCCTGAATGCGTCTCCGGCCCCGGTCGCAGAGCTCGCGCCGTACGCGTCGGCGCACGAGCTCGGCGCCGACCTCGAGGCGATCGCGCAGGGCCTCGAGGCGCAGGGCGCCGGCGTGCTCGCCGAGGGACGCCTGCGCGCGCTGCGCCGCAAGGCGAGCGTGTTCGGCTTCCACCTCGCGTCGATCGACCTGCGGCAGAGCTCCGACGAGCACGCCGAAGTCGTTGCCGAGCTCCTCCAGCGCGCGGGGGTCGAATCGAAATACCTTTCAATGGGAGAAAGCGAGAAAGTCGATCTCCTTGTCGCCGAGTTGGCGGGGCCGCGGCCGCTGCGCGTGCCGTTCGCGCCGTATTCGGAGCGCGTGGAAGGGGAGCTGGCGGTGGTCGCGGCGGCCGCCCAGGTCCGGCGCCGCTTTGGCGAGGCGGCGGTGTCGAAATACGTCATCTCGCACTGCGAGTCGGTTTCCGACCTGCTCGAGACCGGCGTGCTCCTGCGGGAGGCAGGGCTGCTGCGTCCGGATGCGCTGTCGGTGGACGTGATCCCGCTCTTCGAGACGATCGCCGACCTCGAGCGCTGCGCCGAAATCGTGCGCGAAGCGCTGGCGCAGCCCCTCTACCGGGGCTGGGCGCGCCTGCGCGGCGACGAGCAGGAGGTGATGCTCGGGTATTCCGACAGCAACAAGGACGGCGGCTACGTGGCCTCGAGTTGGGCGCTGTACAAGGCCACGACCCGGCTGATGCAGGTGTGCAGCGCGCACGGCGTGCGCCTGCGCCTGTTCCACGGCCGCGGCGGCACGGTGGGCCGGGGCGGCGGACCGAGCTACGAAGCGGTGCTGTCGCAGCCGCCGGGAAGCGTCGACGGCGCGCTGCGCCTCACGGAGCAAGGCGAGGTGATCGCGAGCAAGTACGCCGACCCCGAGAACGGACGGCGCAACCTCGAGATCCTGGTCGCGGCCACGCTGGAAGCGAGCTTCAGCCTGCGAGCCGGCGAAGGTCAAGATGAGCGCTTCACGGCGATCATGGGCGAGCTCGCGCAGCTCGCCCTGAAGCGCTACCGGGATCTCATCCAGACCCCGAGCTTCATGGACTATTTCGCGGCGGCGACGCCGTTCTCGGAGATCGCGCGCCTCAACCTTGGCAGCCGCCCGCCCTCGCGCAGGCCGTCGCAGCGGCTCGAAGACCTGCGCGCCATCCCCTGGGTGTTCAGCTGGAGCCAGAGCCGCGCGATGATCCCGGGCTGGTATGGCTTCGGCGGCGCGGTCTCGGAGTGGCTGCAAGGCGGCCGCGGCTCGCTCGAGGAGCTGCGCGCGATGCACGCCGGCTGGCCGTTTTTCCGCGCCATGCTGTCGAACCTCGACATGGTGCTCGCCAAGACCGACCTCGGCATCGCCAGGCGTTACGCCTCGCTGGTACCCGATGAGCGGCTCGGCGCCCAGGTCTTCGGTTCGATCGAAAAGGAATGGCAGGCAACGAAGGATCAGCTCTTCGCCATCACCGGCGCGAGCGAATTCCTCGCCGACAATCCCACGCTCGCGCGCTCGATCCGCAACCGCTTCGCGTATCTCGACCCGCTCAACCACATCCAGATCGAGCTCTTGCGCCGCTACCGCGCCGGCGACCAGGACGCGCGCACCGTGCGCGCGATCCACCTCACGATCAACGGCATCGCCGCCGCGCTGCGAAATAGCGGCTGATGAGAGATAGTTACTGCGGGGGCGGCGGCGCTCTGGGCTACAGTGTGGCTGCCACGACCGAATGCTCGACCGCCGAGTGCGACAGATAGCGCGCCGGGGTGGGCGTTCCGGTCGGGGTCTCCCGGAAACGACCCGGAACGACCCAAAACCACTAATCGGTGCGGGGCTGCGGATTCTGCGGCGGCGGGCCTTCGCGCGTCGGCGGCGGCTTTGCCACGTCTGCGTCGGGCGCTGCGGTGCCGCCGGTCGAGCTTCCCTTTTCCTGGGCGAGGCATTGCTCGCGCAGCGTGCCGGTCAGATCCGCGCAGCGGCTCGCCTGACGATCGGTCGGCACGCCGGCGGTTTCGCCTGGGACGATCGAGCCACCCTTGATCGCGCCGTCACCCGGCCGGCCTCCGTCCGGCGCGGCGCCCTTGCCGAGCGGCGTCGACGAGGGGTTGTCGGTCGTCTGCGCAAGCCCGGGCAGGGCCAAGCTGAGCAGGACCAGGGTTGCTGCGAGGCGACACGATTTGGCGTTCATGGCACTTCCCAATGAGCAACACTTCCCAAAGAGCAAATTTCGCGCCATCGTTCGACCTGTCCTGGTGATCGGAGGCCTCATGTCCCGCGAAGAAGACAGTTGGCTCTCTAAAGCGCAGCACGCGGCCTTGCGCCGCGCCGACGAAGCCGACCCGCTCGGCTCGCCCATCCCGACCCAGGTGGTCTCCAATGGCGAGTATTTCCCGATGCCGCAGACCCTGCAGCAAAAGCAGGTCGAGGCGCGCATCGCCGAGCTAGCGGGCGAGACCGCGAAGCGCCTGGGCATGAGCCGAAGGCGCTTCCTCGCCTCCTCGGCCGGCATGGCGACCGCGTTCGTCGCGATGAACGAGGTCTATGGCCGCTTCTTCGACGTGAACCCGCTCGAGATGCTAGGCGCGGCGCACGCGCAGGGAAACATGCCCGAGGACCTCTTCGTCTTCGACGACCAGCTCCACATGATCCGCGAGAGCATGGACGGCCCGCTCGCGCTGCGCGCGCTGTCGCAGGGCACGGGCGAGGCGGCAAAGGCCGCGGGCTTCGACAAGAATCCGTTCAACGCCGAAGGCCTGCCCGACGAGTTCGGCCGCGCCTGGGCGGCCTGGAACCCGTCGCTCGGGCAGAGCCCCATCAACGGAGCGAACTTCAGGCTGGTGAAGTTCGTGAAGGACGTGTACCTCGACAGCCAGGTGTCGGTGGCGATCCTCTCGAACGCGCCGCTCGGCCTGTTCGAGCCGCCCGGCGGAGGCAAGCCGCGCATCCCGCGCAACGTCGACGAGTCGCTCAGTGCGATGAACCTTACCGGTTACCAGACCGCGGCGGTGCGCGACTGGGTGAACCGCATGTCGGGCTCGACGCGGCTCCTCGCGCACGGCCAGATCTTTCCCGGCCGCGAAAACCTCGATTTCATGCAGCAGCAGATCGAGCAGTTCCATCCCGACTCGTGGAAGGGCTACAACATCGCGTACACCGCGAAGCTCGACAAGGACCCCGAGAGCGAGCTCAGGCAGTGGCGCCTCGACGACGAGGCCGTCGCATACCCGACCTTCGGCCTCATCCGCGACAACCGCAAGGAGCTGAAGGACCACCCGGGCTTCTTCAACATCTGCATCCACAAGGGGCTCGCGCCGGCGGCGCCCGCCACGCCGGAGCAGGGTGCGCCCACCGACCTGCCCAAGGCGGCGCGCGACTGGCCCGAGTTCAACTTCATCATCTACCACGCCTGCTTCGGGCCGCGCTTCTTCGACGCCGAGGCGCTGGAGTCGGTCCGCAGCGAAAAGCTGCGCAACGGCGTCCCGGACCTGCGCTGGCTCACCGAGTTCGCGCAGCTCTCGGCGCCGCTCAGGAACGTGTACGCCGAGATCGGCACCAGCTTCGCCTCCTGCGTGATCACGTTCCCGAGCGTGTGCGCGCACATGCTCGGACAGCTCCTCAAGTACATGGGGCCGGAGCGCGTGGTGTTCGGCTCCGACTCGCTGTGGTACGGCGCGCCGCAGTGGCAGATCGAGGCGTTCTGGCGCTTCCAGATCCCGCAGGACATGGCGCGCAAGTACGGCTACCCGACGCTGAACGAGAAGGTCAAGCGCCAGATCCTGGGCCTCAATTCGGCGCGGCTCTACAACCTGCCGACGCGCGTCGGCGCGTACAAGCCGCTGCCCTCGGACTACGAGCGGCGCATTCCCGAAAGCCTCAAGGCCACGCTCAATTTCCCGGGCTTCTCCAAGCCCGGCGCGGATCGCGGCGCATCCTATACGCCGCCGACGCCGCCCGACGACAAGCTCGCCGCGTTGCGCGAAGACTATCTCGCCGCGGGCGGGCATCCCGCCAATCGACGCTACGGCTGGGTGCACCGATGATCACGGGGCTCGGGCACATCGGCATCTTCGTGCGCGACCTGGAGAAGATGGTCGCGTTCTACCGCGACTTCCTCGGCCTGCAGGTGACCAAGCAGAACTGGCGCGCCGGGACCGTGTTTCTGAGCGCCGACCCCGAGGCGGCCGACCACCAGATCGCCCTCGTGCGCGGGAGACCAGAAGGAGAAGAGCCGAAGCTGATCCAGCAGATCTCGTTCCGCTGCGCGGCGCTCGACGACGTGCGCCAGTTCCACCGGCGCCTGGTGGCCGCCGGCTATCGCATCCAGCGCGTGGTCAACCACGCGAGCGCCATCGGCTGCTACTTCTACGATCCCGAGGGCAACTGCGCCGAGGTGTTCTGGGTCACCGGGCGCGAGAGCTGGGTGCCGGTATCGATCCCGATCGACCTCGAGCAGAGCGACGAGACGATCCTTGCAGAGATCGACAGGCTGCACCAGCGCGTGCGCGACGTCGGCATGGGCGAGCGCATGCCCCAGGAGCCGCCGACGCTCCAGTTCTAATAAGCTAATAAGAGAACGCGTCAGACCCCGATTTTCTTCCAGCCGGCCGCAAATGGCGCTAGCATGCGCCTCACTTCTTGGAGGAGGAGATGCGGCCGGACCTTCTGGCGCAAGCTGCGAAGCTTTCAGCGCGCGACGAGCCTTTTGCGCTGGTCACCGTGGTGCGGCGTGAGCCGCCAAGCTCGGCACGCGTCGGCGACGCCGCGCTGGTCACCGCGACGGGCGAGTACCACGGCTGGGCGGGCGGGGGTTGCACGCGCGAGGCGGTGCTGCGCGAGTCGCTGCACGCCATCGCCGACGGCGAGCCGCGCCTGCTGAGTCTTTCGCCGTCCGGACACGCGGGGAGCCCGCGTCCCGGGATGCAGCTCCTACCGATGGCCTGCGAGAGCGGAGGCACCGTGGAAATCTACGTCGAGCCGGTGCTGCCCGCGCCGAGGCTCATCCTCTTCGGTGCCACGCCCGCGGTCGACGCGCTCGCGCGCATCGGCGAGGCGATGGGTTACCGCGTGGAGCGCTCGCCCGATGCCGTGGCGAAGGGCGCGCACGTTCTCATCGCCACCATGGGCGAGGAAGACCTCGAGCTCCTGCAGAAGGTGCTCGCCTCGGACCCCGCCTACGTCGGCGTCGTCGCGAGCCGCAAGCGCTTCGAGCATGTGCGCGAGACGCTCGCCGCCTGCGGCGTGGCCCGCACGGCGCTCGATCGCGTGTTCGCCCCCGCCGGACTCGACCTGGGCGCGCGCACGCCCGAGGAAATCGCGCTCAGCGTCATGGCGCAGATCGTCCAGCAAAGGCGCAAGCTCGCAGTTGCAAAACCTGAAACTTCCATTGAAGCCGAAGATCCGATCTGCGGCATGAAAGTGGTCGTGGCGACCGCACGCCATACCGCGGAGGTCCAGGGCACGAAGTACTACTTCTGCTGCGCCGGCTGCCGCAGCAAGTTCTTGCAAAGAGAGGAGACGCGATGATTCCGGCACCGTTCGACTACCACCGCCCGGGCACGCTGGACGAGGCGATCGGCCTGCTGTCGCGCCACGGGCCCGACGCCAAGGTGCTCGCCGGCGGCATGAGCCTGCTGCCGGCGCTCAAGCTGCGCCTGGGCACCTGCGGCCACCTCGTGGACATCGGCCGCATCCCGGGGCTCGAGTACGTCAAGGAAGACGCCGGCACGCTGCGCATCGGCGCCGGCACGCGCCAGTGCGTCCTCGCCCAATCCGAGACCGTCAATTCGCGCTACGGCGTGCTGGCCGACGCGGTGCCGCTGATCGCCGACCCGCTGGTGCGCAACCGCGGCACGTTCGGCGGCAACGTGGCGAACGGCGATCCGGCGAACGACGGCCCGGCGATCGTGATCGCCCTCGGCGCCGAGCTCGTGGTTCGCGGCCGCCAAGGCGAGCGCACCGTCGCCGCGAACCGCTTCTACAAGGATCTCTTCGTGACCGCGCTCGCGCCCGACGAGATCCTGACCGAGATCCGCATCCCGTTGCCTCCCCCGCGAAGCGGGAGCGCCTACCGCAAGCTCAAGCGCAAGACCGGCGACTACGCCGCCGCGGCGGCGGCGGTACAGGTCACGCTGGACGCCCGCGGCGCGGTGCAGCGTGCCTGCATCGCGCTCACAAACGCCGGGCCCACGCCGGTCGAAGCCGTCCAGGCGGCGCGCTTCCTGGAGGGCAAGGCGCCCGACGAGAAGAACATCGCCGAGGCGGCGCGGCTCGCGGCGAGCGCCGCCGCGCCGAGCGCCGACCGGCGAGGGTCGGTCGAGTACAAGCGTGAGATGGCGCGGGTGCTGACAGCACGGGCGCTGAAAGCAGCCCTTGAGCGTGCAGGAGGAAATTGAGATGAAGCACAGAATCAACGTGACGGTGAACGGCGCGGCGCAAGAGGCCGAAGTCGACTCGCGCCTGCTGCTGGTGCATTTCATCCGCGAGCAACTGCGGCTCACGGGGACGCACATCGGTTGCGATACGTCGCACTGCGGCGTCTGCACCGTGCTGCTCGACGGGCAGCCGGTGAAGTCCTGCACCGTGCTCGCGGTGCAGGCCGACGGCTGCAAGGTGAGCACGGTCGAGGGACTGGAGACCGGCGGCAAGCTGCATCCGATCCAGGAAGCGTTCACCGAGAAGCACGCGCTGCAGTGCGGCTACTGCACGCCGGGCATGCTCATGACCTGCAGCGCGCTCCTCGAGCGCAACAAGAGCCCGAGCGAGCAGGAGATCCGCCAGGCGATCTCGGGCAATCTGTGCCGCTGCACCGGGTACCTCAATATCGTCAAGGCGGTCGAGTACGCCGCGCATAAAATGGCCGGAGGTGTGTCGTGACGGCTCCGAGGACGGACGCAAAAATCTGCGGCATGGGCCATTCCATGAAGCGCAAGGAGGACCCGCGCTTCATCCGCGGCAAGGGAAACTACGTCGACGACGTCAAGCTGCCCGGGATGCTGTACATGGACATCGTGCGCAGCCCGTACGCGCACGCGAAGATCAAGAAGATCGACACCTCGAAGGCGCTGAAGATTCCCGGCGTGCTCGCCGTGATCGACGGGCCGACGCTCGAGAAGTACAAGCTGCACTGGATGCCCACCATCTCGGCCGACACGCAGATGGTGCTGCCGACGGACGAAGTGATGTACCAGGCGCAGGAGGTCTGCGCGGTGATCGCCACCGAGCGCTACATCGCCGCCGACGGCGCCGACGCGGTCGAGGTCGACTACGAGCCGCTTCCGGTGACCGTCGATCCGCTCAAGTCCATCGCGCCGGGCGCGCCGGTGCTGCGCAAGGACAAGAAGGACAAGAAGGACAACCTGGCCTTCCACTGGGAGGCGGGCGACAAGGCCGACACCGAGCGCGCGCTCGCGGCAGCCGACGTGGTGGCGGAGCAATACGTCTACGTGCCGCGCATCCATGTCGCCTCGATGGAGACCTGCGGCTGCGTCGCCGACTTCAACCCGGCCGAGGGCAAGCTCACGGTCTACATGACTACGCAGGCGCCGCACGCCGTGCGCACCGTGTTCGCGCTGGTGGCGGGGCACGTCGGCCTTTCGGAGGAGCGCATCCGCATCATTTCCCCGGACATCGGCGGCGGCTTTGGCGGGAAAGTGCCGGTGTATCCCGGCTACGTGATCGCGGTGGCGGCCTCGGTGGTGATCGGCAAGCCGGTGAAGTGGATCGAGGACCGGATGGAGAACCTGCAGGCCGATTCCTTCGCTCGCGACTACCACATGAAGGTCAGGCTGGGTGCCAGGAAGGACGGCACCATGACGGCGCTCTCGATCAAGACCATCGCGGACCACGGTTACACCAACGCGTCGGCCAACCCGATGAAGTATCCGGCGGGCCTGTTCTCGATCTGCACGGGCTCGTACGACCTCAAGCACGCGTTCTGCGAGGTCGACGCGGTGTACACGCACAAGCCGCCTGGCGGCGTCGCGTACCGCTGCTCGTTCCGCGTCACCGAGGCGGTGCACGCCATCGAGCGCGTGGTGGACGTGCTGGCGCAGAAGCTCAAGATGGACCCGGCCGAGCTGCGAATGAAGAACTTCATCGCGCCGGAGCGGTTCCCGTACAAGTCGGTGCTGGGCTGGGAATACGACAGCGGCAACTACCCCGCGGCCTTGAAGAAAGCGATGGACATCGCCGGCTACGACGCCCTTCGAAAAGAACAAGCTGAAAAAAGGAAGAAGGGCGAGCTGATGGGCATCGGCATCTGCAGCTTCACCGAGATCGTCGGCGCCGGCCCGTCGAAGGACTTCGACATCCTCGGCATCAAGATGTTCGACTCGGCCGAGATCCGGGTGCACCCGACCGGCAAGGCGATCGCGCGTTTCGGCACGAAGTCGCAGGGACAGGGCCACGAGACCACCTACGCGCAGATCGTCGCCGAGGAGCTCGGCATCCCCGCCTCCGACGTGCAGGTCGAGGAAGGCGACACCGACACCGCGCCGTACGGCCTGGGTACCTACGCCAGCCGCTCGACGCCGACCTCGGGCGCGGCCGCTTCGCTCGCGGCGCGCAAGATCCGCAACAAGGCCAAGGCGATCGCAGCGCATCTGCTCGAGTGCGCCGAGGCGGATCTCGACTGGGTGCCGGGCAAGTTCTTCATCAAGGGCGTGCCCGACAAGGCGAAGACCATCCAGGAGTGCGCGTTTGCGGCGTACACCAACATGCCGCAGGGCATGGAGCCCGGCCTGGAAGCCACGCACTACTACGATCCGCCCAACCTCACCTTCCCGTTCGGCAGCTACATCTGCGTGGTCGACCTCGACCGCGGTACAGGAGAGGTGAAAGTACGGAGATTCGTGGCGGTGGACGACTGCGGCAACATCATCAATCCGATGATCGTCGACGGCCAGATCCACGGCGGCCTCGCGCAGGGCGTGGGTCCGGCGCTGTACGAGGAGATCAGCTACGACGAGGACGGCAACATCTCGGGCGGCAGCTTCCTCGACTACTACGTGCCGACCGCGCTCGAGTGCCCGAAGTGGGAGACCGACAAGACCATCACGCCTTCGCCGCACCATCCGTTCGGCGCGAAGGGCGTAGGCGAGTCGGCCACCGTCGGCGCGCCTCCCGCGATCGCGAACGCGGTCGTGGATGCGCTCTCGCACCTCGGCGTCACGCACGTCGATATCCCGGTCACGCCCGAGAAAGTGTGGCAGCTCCTGAAAGCGAAAGGCGTGGCCGAGTAGACCGCGCCGAGCGCCGCGGCCGGCGCTGGCGCGCGTTCTTCACCGTCGCCTACCTTGCGGCGATGATCGGCTTCCTGGCGACGCCGGACCTGCGCATCGTCGGGCTGTTGCTGGTGCCCCTCGCCGGGTTCCTGCTGTCGTGGCGTTTCCTGAACCTGGCGCTGTTCGACGCGCCGCACTGGTGGCGGCGGTTCGCCTACAGTGGCTGGCACGGTCGCTACCGCGCCTTCCAGGGCCACCGCGTGCGCGTGATCGACGGCGAGAAAGAAAGGCCGTCGCGGGTCTACGCGGCGGACCTCTTCGCCATCCTGGAGCTGGCGCCGTCGCAGCTTGAGCTGCAGAAGCTGAAGGCGCGCTTCCGGGGAAGTTTCCAGCGCGCCGCCGAGGGTTCGGAGGCGAACGAATGGCTGTTCGACGACGCCGCGTGCATCGCTTTCGTGAGCGCATACCTGGACGACCGGCGCACGCCGCGCGGCCGCACCGCGCACCTGCTTGCGCTGTGGCTCGAGCGCACGGTATTCATGCCGATCGACAACCGCCGGACCGCCGAAACCGGCAAGACCTACGCGTTTACGAGGGAAGCCGCCCGCCGCTAAGCCTGCCTCGGCTATGCTGTACCGCGCAGGTCCGACAAAACTGGGGAGAGCACAATGAACAAACCGATTCGCGCATTCCTTTCTGCTCTTGCGCTCGTGCTGGTAGGCGCCGCGCTGCTGCAGCTTTCCGCCCGCGAGGCTACCGCGCAGGCGGGTGGCCTCTTCATCAACGCGGTCTTCCTCGACATCAACCCGGCCGACATGCCGAAGTTCATGGCGGCGATCAAGGAGAACGGCGCCGCGTCGGTGAAGGAGCCGGGCTGCCGCACGTTCAACATCCACGTGTCGGCGAAAGACCCGAACCAGGTGTTCCTCTACGAGGTGTACGACAACGCCGCCGCGCTCGACTCCCACCGCCAGAGCGCGCATTTCAAGAAATATGCGGCGACGACCAAGGACATGGTGACGAAGCGCGACGCGCGCCCGATGACGTCGGTCGCGATGAACGCGAAGGGGCACTAGGCTTATGTACACTGTAGGACTACATCCCAGAGGAGGCACCATGACCAAAACCATCCGGGGCGTGCTCGCCGGCGCGCTGATCGCAGCCCTGTGCGCGAGCGCCGCTGCGCAGACCCAGCGCGTCAAAGGCACGATCGAGAAAGTCGACGGCAACGTCCTGACCGTGAAGACGGCCCAGGGCGCGCAGGAGAGGATCGCGCTCGCCGACAACGCCAACATCGTCGCCGTCGTTAGGGCGTCGATGGCCGACATCAAGGAAGGCACCTTCCTCGGCAGCGCCGCGATGCCGCAGGCCGACGGCACACAGAAGGCGGTCGAGGTGCACATCTTCCCCGAGAAAATGCGCGGCACCGGCGAAGGCCACCGGGCGTACGACCCGGTCCCGGGCGGCACCATGACCAACGGCGCCGCTTCGGGCGCGACCGTCACCGGCGTCGACGGCGGCACCATGACGGTCAAGTACAAGGGCGGCGAGAAGAAGATCGTGGTGCCGCCCGGCACGCCGATCACGCGCTACGAGATCGGCGGCAAGGCGGACCTGAAGCCCGGCGCCCGGTTCACCGTCATCGCCGCGACCAAGAAGGGCGACGGCACGCTCGAGACGAACCGCATCAACGTCGGCCGCGACGGCGTCGTCCCGCAATAGCGGGCTTTTCAGCTCATGCAGTGTCGGGGCGATGCGCGCGCAGGAACGAGCGCGCCTGCCGCACCGCGACGGGGACGCGATCCTTCGGCTCCTTCCACGGGAACAGGCTCACTTCCGACTTCGGCGCGAGCATCACGGATTCCATCGCGACGGCGTATGGATGCGGCGGCGAGTCGTCGGGCATGACCAGCACCGGCGTCTTGCACGAGCGCACGAAATCGCGCGACACGGTGTAGACGAAATCGGCGGCAGCGCCGCGGTACATCTTGGTGAGGAAGCGATCGACCGCTTCCATGCTGATGTCGGGGCGGCGCTTCACGATTTCGGGGCCCCAGCCTTTCATGTTGCCATCGTACGAGAGGGTCGGGAGCTCCGGGCGGAATCCGCTCGGCTGGGCGGCCACGCCGGCGACGACGCGATCGGGCGCGCGCTTGAGCAGGTTCCAGACGAAGGGCCCGCCGATGCAGAAGCCCATCACCATGAACTTCTTGTGCCCGAGGTGGTCCATCAGCGCGAGCTGATCGTCCGTATACGCGTCCCAGGGCCGATCGGATTCGAGCGGGCCGGTGGATTGGCCGTCGTAGGCGTTGCGCATGTCGGCGGTGACGACGCGAAACTCGTTCTTGAATTCCTCGATGGCGTTGAACGGCGCGCCCTTGGCCATCCAGCCGATGGTCGAGTTCAGCCCGCCGCCGGGAATCAGCAGCAGCGGAAAACCGGAGCCGGCCTCTTCGTAACGGATGCGGACGTTGCCTTTCTCGAAGAACGACATGGCGGCTCCTTTCCCGGGGTTGGGTTGCGCGAACGCCTGCGGCACGGCGGCCGCCGCGGCTGCGGCGACTCCCGTCGCCAACACGGTGCGTCTGGTTGAATCCACGAGAGGCTCCTTCGGTGAACGTGCGCGCGGATAATATATCGCTTCCAACAGGGGGAGCCATCATGTGCATCGCGACTCGGCTGCTCGCCGCCGCGCTTGCGGCGATCGTGGCGATTCCGGTTCTGGCCCAGCAGACGCCGTATCGCCTCGAGGAAGGCTGGGGCAAGCTTCCCGACGGCAGGAAGTGGGGCAACACCAGCGGCGTCGACCTCGATCGCAACGGCAACATCTGGGTGTTCGAGCGCTGCGGCAGCACCCATTGCGTCGGCTCGAGCGTCGCGCCGATCGTGAAGCTGGATCCTGCCGGCAAGCAGTTGCGGACCTTCGGCGCCGGCCTGTTCGTGATGCCGCACGGGCTTTACATCGACAACGACAACAACGTCTGGGTCACCGACGCCGATGGCAAGGATGGCAAGGGCCACCAGGTGTTCAAGTTCAGCGCCGAAGGAAAGCTGCTGATGACGCTCGGCAAGGCCGGTGTCGCTGGCAACGGACCCGATACCTTCAATCGACCCTCCGATGTCGTCATTGCGCCGAACGGCGCCATCTTCGTCGCCGACGGTCACGGCGGCGATTCCAACGCGCGCATCGTCAAGCTGGACAAGAGCGGCAAGTTCATCAAGGCCTGGGGCAGGAAGGGGTCCGCCCATGGCGAGTTCGATACGCCGCACGCGCTGGCGGTCGATTCCAAAGGACGCCTGCTGGTCGGCGATCGCGGCAACAGCCGCGTGCAGATCTTTGACCAGGACGGCAGGTTCCTCGAGGAATTGCGCCAGTTCGGCCGGCCCAGCGGCATCTTCGTCGATCGCAACGACGTGCTGTACGTGACCGATCATCAGTCCGACGACAAGGTCAACCCGGGCTTCAAGCGCGGCATCTACATCGGCAGCCTGAGGGACAAGACGGTGACGACGTTCATTCCGGCGATTCTGCTGGGCGACAGGACCAGCGCGACCGAAGGCGTCGCCGCCGATGCGCACGGCAACGTGTTCGGCGCCGAGACCAACACGCAGAACCTGCGCAAGTATGTGAAAGGCGCCGGCGACTAGCTCAGCGCCAGTAGCCGCGGTGCCAGTAGCCGTAGCGCGGGTAGGCGTAGTAAGGCCGCGCCGCGACGATTACCGGCGGGGGCGCGGCGTAGACCACCGGCCCGGGGCCCGGGTCGATCGGGGCGACGACGCAGCCGCTCAGCGCGGCGCTTGCGGCAAGTACTGCGAGTAGTGTTTTCATGCCTGCATTAAGGCAGGCCCCGCCCCGGGCGGGAGCCCAACTTTGTGAGCGCGTTTTGCAGATCCGGCGGCGCTGTCACAACTTGCTACACATTCGGTAGACTCGGCGGCGAGGAGGGTTTTTCCCATGTCCGTGGCACGCGTTCTCGCGGCGGCTGCGCTCGCCGTTTCGGCTTCGGCGTTCGCGCAGCAGAAGGAAATCAAGATCGGCTTCATCTACGACGTCACCGGCCCGTTCGCCGGCGGCGGGTCCGAGCCGGCGCAGGTCGGCACCAAGGCGATCATCGACTATTTCAACGAGAAGGGCGGCGTGGAGGGCTACAAGATCGTGCCGATCTTCGTCGACGCGCAGTCGAAGGTCGACGTGGCGATCAACGAGATGACCCGCCTCATCGACCAGGAGAAGGTCGACATCGTCAGCGGCGTGTACTCGAGCGCGCAGTGCGTGCCGATGGTCCAGCAGGCCGACTCGCGCAAGAAGTTCACCTGGCTCAACGTCTGCGTGGCCACCGCGGTGTTCAAGGACAAGAAGCTGCAGTACGTCTTCCGCCCGCAGGCGCACTCCGACCAGTTCGGCGCCTGGTCTTGCGACTACATCAACTATTACGCCAAGTCGAAGTTCAAGACCGATCCGAAGAATCTGCGCGTCGCGATCATCCACGAGGACGGCCCGTACGGCGTCGGCGTGGCGAGCGGCAACGAGGCGCAGTGCAAGAAGCACGGGCTGAACATCGTCCTCAAGGAAGGCTACTCGGCGACCGCGCCCGACCTCTCGAGCCTGGTCACCAAGCTCAAGCGCGCGCGGCCCGACGTGTTGCTGCACACCGGCTACAACCCGGACATCACGCTCTTCCTGCGCCAGGCGAAGGAGCAGGGCCTCAGGTTCAAGGCGGTGATCGGCCACGGCGCCGGCCACAGCCAGATCGACAAGCTGCGCCAGACCTTCGGCGACGACGTCAACTACTTCCACACCATCGACCCGGCGGCCTCGCAGCTCCTCGATCCGAAGACGCTCAAGCCGGGCGTCTGGGACATGACGCAGGAGATGGTGAAGCGCTACCACGCGCTGAAGGGCCCGGGCGAGCTGCCGCCGCACGTCTCGATGGGTTTCAACAACACCTGGATCCTGCTGAACGACGTGCTGCCGCGCGCGATCAAGAAGTACGGCGGCATCGACTCCGAGGCGCTGCGCAAGGCCGCGCTCGACACCGACATTCCGGTGGGCGGCACGATGCAGGGTTACGGCGTCAAGTTCTATCCGCCCGGGCATCCGCTCGCGGGACAGAACGAGCGCGCCTTCCCGGTCGTGATCCAGTTCATCGATGGCAAGGGCAAGATCGTCTGGCCGAAGGAGATCGGCGCCGATCCCGTGCTGCCGTTTCCCAAAGGACATGCCTTTTCAGGCATGTAAAGGCGGGCACGCGTTAGCTCAATAGGTGTTACTCGAAGTCTCAAGGCTCACTAAACGCTTTGGCGGTTTCACTGCGGTAAGCGGCGTTTCCTTCGGCGTGGCCGAGGGCGAGATCCTCGGCCTCATCGGCCCGAACGGCTCGGGCAAAAGCACGACCTTCAACCTCGTCGCCGGCGCGCTCAAGCCCGACTCGGGCTCGGTGCGCTTCCGCGGCGAGGAGATCGCCGGCCTTCCCGCCTACCGCGTCGCGCATACCGGCCTCGGCCGCACCTACCAGATCCCGCGGCCGTTCAGGAAGCTCTCGGTCCTGGAGAACGTCGCGCTCGCGGCTTTTTACGGCTCGAATGCGCGAATCTCCCGCGAAAAAGCCTTTGCACTTGCGTCGGAAACGCTGAAGCTCGTCGGCCTGCAGCAAACGGGCGTCGAAGGCCTCGGCGCCGCTGCGCTGAAGAAGCTCGAGCTTGCGCGCGCGCTCGCGACGCGGCCCAAGCTCCTGCTCGCCGACGAATCGCTGGGCGGCCTCGACCACGCCGAGATGGAGCAGGCCGCCGACATGCTCTCCAATATCCGCGCGCAGCGCGGCGTCACCATAGTCTGGGTCGAGCACATCATGGGCGTGCTGATGCGCGTCGTCGACCGCTGCGTGGTGCTCGACCACGGCGTGGTGATCGCCCAGGGCAAGCCGGCGGAAGTCTCGCGCGATCCGAAGGTGATCGAGGTCTACCTGGGAACAGATGCTTTCGCCTAAAGGAATCGATGCTCTCGCTTGAACACGTATCCGCCGGGTACGGCGGCTTCCAGGCCCTCTTCGGCGTAAGCCTCGAGGTGCGCGCCGGCGAGTCGGTGGCGGTGATCGGCCCCAACGGCGCCGGCAAGACCACTCTGCTGCGGTTGATTTCCAAGCTCATCGATCCCGCCGAGGGAGACATTCGTTTCGAAGAAGAAAGCCTCAAGTCCGTACCACCCCACGCGGTCGTGTGCCGCGGAATCGCCCACGTCCCCGAGAACCGGCGGCTGTTCCCGCGCCTGACCGTCGAAGAGAACCTCCGCATGGGCGCCTTTACTTCGCGCAAGAAATTCGAGCAGCGAAAAGAAGTCGTCTATGGCCTGTTCCCTCGTTTGAAGGAGAGAAAAGACCAGGCCGCCGGCACGCTGTCCGGGGGCGAGCAGCAGATGTGCGCCATCGGCCGCGCGCTGATGTCGGGGCCGAAGCTGCTGCTGCTCGACGAGCCTTCCGCCGGGCTCGCGCCGCTGGTCGTGCAATCGATCTTCGAGCTGGTGCGCCGCATCTGCGCCGAGGGCTACACGGTGCTGATCGTCGAGCAGAACATCCGCCAGGTGCTGAAGGTCGTCAGCAGGGCTTATTTGTTGGACGCCGGAAAAATCATGCTGTCCGGAAGTTCTGAGGAATTCGTGAATTCGAAACAAATACAAAAAGCCTATCTGGGACTCTGATGGAGATCTTCGATATCTTCCTGCTGGAAGCGGTGCTGAACGGGCTGCTGCTCGGCGGGCTGCTCGCGCTGCTCTCGCTCGGCCTGAACCTGATCTTCGGCGTGATCGACGTGGTGTGGATCTGCTATGCCGAGCTGATCATGTGCGGCATGTACGCGGTCTACTACCTGCACGTGCAGTACCACTGGCCGCTCATCGCCGCGATGGCCGCGGCGATTGTGATGGTCGCGCTGCTCGGCGTGGTGCTGCACCAGCTCGTCATCCGGCCGGTGCTCTCGGCGGAGCCGATCAACCAGCTGCTGGTGACCGGCGGCGTGCTCTTCTTCCTGCAGGCGGCGGCGACGCTCGCCTTCGGCATCGACTTCAAGAACCTCGGCGTGAGCCTGCCGCCGGTGCGCCTGGGCGAGATGTCGTTCTCGGCGGCGCGACTGGTCGCGTTCGGCGCGGCGCTCGCCGGCGTCCTTGGCCTTTATCTGTTCCTGAACAAGACCTATCTGGGAACGGCGATCCGCGCGATCAGCCAGGACCGCGCGGTCATGCCGCTGATGGGCGTCGATCCCGGGCGGGTGTTCGTCATCACCTCGGCGATCGGCGGCGCGCTCGCCGGCCTCGGCGCCTGCCTGCTGGTGCTGCAGTACGACGTGCATCCCGCGATCGGCCTTTCGTTCGGCCCGATCATCTTTCTCATCTGCGTGCTCGGCGGTCTGGGCAGCATGGCCGGCGGCCTGGTCGCTGCGTTCGTCTTCGCGCAGTTCATCTCGGTGGGCGGCTTCTTCTTCGCCATCGAGTGGGGCTACGTCATTGCCTTCGCCTTCTTCATCGCGATGATGTTCGTCAGGCCGCAGGGGCTGTTTCGAAGATGAGCAAGCGATGATCGGCAACTATCCCCTGCACCTGATGATTCTCGTGTTGCTGTGGGGCTACATCTACACGAGCTGGTCCCTGATGGGGCGCATGGGCATGGTGAGCTTCGGTCACGGCGCGTTCATGGGTATCGGCGCCTACACCGTGGTAATGCTCTGGAACCACTACGGGGTCTCGCCCTGGATCGGCGCGCCGGCGGCGCTCGCCGTGGCGGCCGTCGTCGCGATCGTCATCGCCTATCCCTGCTTCCGCTTCCGAATCGTCGGCCACTACTTCGCGCTCGTCACGCTCGCCCTCTCGGAGGTGACGCGGCTGGTTTTCACGGCGATGCGCGAGCAGACCGGCGGCTCGCTCGGCGCGACGCCGAACGGCGCGCTCACCGAGGGCGCTAGCGTCGCGCTCGGCGCGCTGCAGTTCTCCAGCAAGTGGGTGTGGCTCGCGATCGTCGCCGTCTTCTGGTTGGGCGGGCTGTGGGTGTGGCGCGCTGTCGACCGCAGCATGGGACGCCTCGCGCTCCAGGCGATCAGCGAGGAAGAGGAGGCCGCGGCCTCGGTCGGCATCCACGTCACGCGCGCCAAGCTGCGCATCACGCTCGTTTCAGCGCTGATGACGTGCGCTGGCGGAATCCTGTACGCGCAGTACCAGCTCTACGTGAACCCCGACACGGTGTCGGGAATCGCGATCAGCCTGCAGATGGTGTTCGGCGTCATCGCCGGCGGCATGTTCGTCATGCTGGGCCCCACGGTGGGCGCGGCGTTCACCCTGCTCCTGGCCGAAGGCTTGCGCCTTGCCTGGGGCAACCGCTTTCCGGCGCTCGACAGCACCATCTACGGGCTGATGCTCGTGCTCTTCATCATCTACATGCCCAAGGGGATTCTCGGGGCCGCGCTGGATGCGGTGCGCAGGCGCTAGGGTTTATCATCCTTCGGATGAGCGGACCCGACGCGGTCTCCCTTACCCGGTCGCTTCTCAAGTTCGACACCGTCAACCCGCCGGGCCGCGAGCGCGACTGCGCGCGCTACGCCGGCAGCTTGCTCCAGGAGTGGGGCTACCGCGTCGACTACCACGAATACGCGGACACCCGCACCAGCGTGATCGCGCGCGCGGGCGGATCGGACGCGAAAGCGCCGCTTTGCCTCACCGGCCATCTCGACGTCGTGCCGGTCGGTGCGCGGGCCTGGGCGCACGACCCGTTCAGCGGCGAGACCGACGGCGACCGGCTCTACGGCCGCGGCGCCTCGGACATGAAAGCCGGCGTCGCCGCGATCCTTCTTGCCGCGCGCAGCATGGCGAAGCGACTCGCGGGCACCCCCGGTGTCGTCATCGTGCTGACCGCGGCGGAGGAGGGCGGTTGCATCGGCTCGCGTCATCTTTCGGAACAGCAAAGTCTTCTCGGGAAAGCGGGTGCAATGGTCGTAGGCGAGCCGACCTCGAACTATCCGCTGGTCGGCCATAAAGGCTCGGTCAAGTTCCACGCGCGCTTCAAGGGCGTGTCGGCCCACGGCTCGATGCCGCACCTCGGCGTGAATGCGATCTACAAGGCGGCGCGCGCGCTCGCCAAGCTGGAAGCGTTCGACTTCGGCGTGGCGGCGCACCCGGTGATGGGCAAGCCGACCCTCAACGTCGGCACCATCGAGGGCGGCAACACGGTGAACGCGGTGCCCGACTCGGCGAACATCGGCGTCGACATCCGCACCGTGCCGGGAATGGATCACGCGGTTCTGCTCAAGTCTCTTCAGAATCTCGTTGAAGAGGCGGAATTCGACGTGTTCTCCAATCTCGGTCCCGTCTGGACCGAGCCGGAGCTGGACTGGGTGCAGCGCGTATTCGAGATCTGCAAGCCCTACGTCGAAGACCGGCTCGAGGCGCGGACCGCCCCGTACATGACCGACGCGGCGAACCTGCTCAAGGTGTATGCGGGGGCGCCCACGGTGGTGCTCGGTCCGGGCGAGGCGGCGATGGCGCACCAGACCGACGAATACTGCAGCCAGGAGCGCATCCGGCAGTCGGTCGCGATCTACGAAGCGCTGATCCGCGACTGGACGCGCGCATGAACGTCTGGTCCTCGCTCGCGATCAAGGCGGCGTACCTCGAGCTCGTGCCGGGCTTCGTGCGCGCGTCCAAGGTGAAGGTCGACACGCAGTGGGTGGGCATGGCCGATGCCCGCAAGCGCATCCTCGCCGGCGAAGTCACCGACGTCGTCATCGGCTCCTCCGGCCTGATCGAGGACCTGATCAACGGCGGCAACCTCGACTCGCGCACCCGCGTCGATCTCGCGAAATCCGAGGTCGCCGCGGCAGTGCGCTCCGGCGCGCGCAAGCCCGACATCGGCAGCGTCGAGGCGCTGAAGGGCGCGCTGCGCGCGGCGAAATCGATCGTGTACTCGAGCGGGCCTAGCGGGGTGTACCTTGCCGAGCTGTTCCAGCGCCTGGGCATCGCGGAGGAGCTGAAGGCGAAGGCGAGGCAGGCGCCCCCGGGGGTGCTGGTCGGCGAGCTGGTCGCACGCGGCGAGTTCGAGCTCTGCTTCCAGCAGGTCTCGGAGCTGCGCCAGGTGCGCGGCATCGACTTCGTCGGCCGGCTGCCGCGCGAGGTGCAGCTCTCGACGGTGTTCTCCGGCGCGGTGCACTCGAAGTCCGCTCAATCCCAGGCCGGGGGCGAGCTGCTGCACCATATCGCTTCGAAGGAGTCGCACCGGGTACTGCGCAAGCACGGCCTGGAACCGGCCTAGATGAAGAACCCGGTGAAGGAAAAGCTCGCCCGCGGCGAGCTGGTCGCTTCGATGACGGTGCGGCTCGTCTCCGGTGTCGAGATCGTGCCGATCGCGAAAGCCGCGGGCTTCGACTCGCTGTACATCGACCTCGAGCACTCGAGCCTCACGCTCCACGCGACGAGCCAGATCTCGATCATGGCGCTGGAGGCCGGAATTCCGGCGCTGGTGCGCGTGCCCGCGAATACGCCGGAGTACATCTCGCGCGTGCTCGACGGCGGCGCGCTCGGGGTGATCGCGCCCGGCGTGACATCGGCCGAAGAGGCGCGCGCAGTGGTCGCGGCTGCACGCTACGCTCCCGCCGGAAGCCGCGGGCTCGTCGCCGGCCTGCCGCATTTCGGTTTCCGCAGCGTCCCCGCCGCCGAGGCGCTGCCGGCGCTGAACGAGGCAACGCTCGTCATGGTGCAATGCGAGTCGGCCGCCTCGCTCGAGGCGACCGAGGACATCGTCGCCGTCGACGGCGTCGACATGGTGATGATCGGATCGAACGACCTCCTCGCCGACCTCGGGCTCGCCGGCCAGTACGATCATCCGAAGCTCGCGCAGGCCTACGAGCGCGTGATTGCCGCGTGCCGCCGCCGCGGCAAGCATGTGGGCGTCGGCGGCCTCGCCACGCGGCCCGACCTCGTCGCAAGGTTCGTGCAGCTCGGCGCGCGCTACGTGTCCACCGGGACCGATCTCGCGTTCCTCGCCGCCGAATGCGCGCGGCGTGCGCGGCACGTGAGGGAGTTGAAGCTTTGAAATTTCCAGGGAAACTTGTAAGGAAGGCCGCGCTGGCGATTCTGTTTAGCCTTGCGGGAAACGTCTTCGCGCAATCGTTTCCGGCGAAGCCGATCCGCATGATCGTGCCGCTCGTCCCCGGCGGCAACCAGGACATCGTGGCGCGCGCAGTCGCCGAGGAGATGGCGAAGGGCCTCGGCCAGCCGGTCATCGTCGAGAACCGTCCCGGGCAGAGCGCCATCATCGGCACGCAGTTCGTCAAGAACGCGCCCGCCGACGGCTACACGCTGCTCTCGGTCGCGGTCACGTTCGCGCGCGTGCCTGGAGTCGTCAAGGCGGCGGGCTACGATCCGCGCAGCGACTTCACCGGCGTTTCCCTGGTGTGCCGCATTCCGCAGGTGCTGGTCGTGAACCCCAGTTATCCGGCCCGCACCCTTCAGGAGCTCGTCGCGCAGGCGAAGGCGAAGCCAGGCGAGATTACCTACGGCGGCTCGGGAAACGGCTCGACCGGCCATGTCGCCGCCGAGCTCTTCATGCGCGCCACCGGCACCAAGCTCATGCAGGTGAGCTACAAGGGCAATGCGCAGGCGCTCGTCGACGTGATGGGCGGCCAGATCGCCATGATGTTCGACCAGGTGAGCACGTCCGCCGGCCAGGTGAAGGGCGGCAAGCTCCGCGCGCTGGCGGTGACCTCAAAGGAGCGCTCTTCGGTCCTGCCCGAGGTGCCGACGCTCCACGAGCTCGGCTACACCGGCTTCGACGACGTGACTTGGAACGGGATCGTCGCGCCCGCGGCGACGCCACGCGAGGTAGTGGGCCGGCTGTATTCGGCCGTGGCGCAAGCGCTCGCGAATCCGGAGATGAAGAAGAAATACGCGGAGCGCGGAATCGACCTGGTGGCGAGCCCTTCGCCCGAAGAGTTCACCCAATACTTTCGCGCCGAAGCGGATGCCTTTGTGAAGCTGGTGAAGGAGGCCGGGATCCAGGTGGAGTGAAATGAAAGCCTGTGACAGCCATTTCCACGTCTTCGGTCCGGAGGAGCGCTACCCGTATTCGTCGGACCTGCGCTACGCGCCGCCGAGCGCGCCGCTGGAGGACTACCTGGAGCACGCGCGCGAGCTCGGCATCGGACGCTACGTGTTCGTGCAGCCGAGCGCCTACGGCCGCGACAACCGCTGCATGCTCGATGCGATGCGAACCGTCGGCGCGCAGAGCTGCCGCGGCATCGTGGATGTCGACGAGGACGTGACGCCCGGGGAGCTCGCAAGCCTCCACGCCGCCGGGGTGCGCGGCGTGCGCATCAACGTGAATCCCATCAAGCCGCCCGAGCCCGGGTTCTCGATGAGCCTGATGAAGCGCATTCGCACGCTCGACGCCAAGTGCGCGGAGCGCGGCTGGATGCTCGACTTCCTCGCCCCGGGCTGGCTCACGCGCGAGCTGATTCCCGTGTTCAAGGACCTGCAATCGAGCTTCTCGGTCGCCCACCTCGGCATGTTCCCCGCGATGGCCGGGCCGCAGCAGCCCGGGTTCATGGACTTCGTCAACTTCGTGCGCGGCTGCGAGCGCTGCTGGGTGAAGCTCACCGGCGCCTACCGCATCTCGCTCGAGCCGGCGTTCGCCGATACCGTGCCGCTCGCGCGCGCGCTCATCGCCGTGGCGCCAGAGCGCGTGATCTGGGGCTCCGATTACCCGCACCTCTCGTTCTCGGACCGCGTCGACTCCCGGCGGCTGTTCGCGCTGCTCGAGGCGTGGGCGCCGGACAAGCGGGTTCGCGACCGCATCCTGGTCGAGAACCCGCTGCGCTGCTTCGGCTTCTAGCCGGTGCTTCTTGCGCCGGCGCTACTGCTGGCGAATCTCGTTGGCGTCGGAAAGCAGCACGCGCGAACCGGCGACGAATTGGCGGCTCGGCGTGTCGACATAGAGCGTGCGCCCGTCGTCCATGCGGATGCGCAGGCGCTGCATGTCCGCCTGCGAAACCGCGGCGGGGCTCCGCGACGACGAGGAAGTGCTCGGACCGGCGACGACCGCGTGTGGCGCAGGCGTCACTGCCTGCACCACGCCGGTGCCGGCGCGGTAGGGCTGCTCAATGGGACTGACCGCTACTGGTGCAGTTTCTGCCGGGCCGCGGCTGGCGCAGCCTGCAAAAAGTGCCGCCAGGACGGCGATGGGCGCTACGAGTGCGAGTCTGGTCATCGAATCCTCCGTTGGGTCGGCGCTGGACACGTAGCAAGCGCCGTTCCGCTGCGATTCATTGACACTTCGAGCGCCGCGGGTTTAGCTTGGTCGATACCCAGAAAGGGAGTCAGGAGGAAATCACAATGAGCAAGCGGATTGTTGGCATCGCCGCACTGGCGGCGCTGGTGTCTACCGGCGCGCTCGCGCAGGCGCCGGCGTCCAGGACGCTCAAGATGCAATCGAGCTGGCCGGCGAGCAACACGCTGCAGGAGCACTTCAAGATCTTCGCCGAGCGCACCGAAAAGCTGACGCAGGGCAGCCTGAAAATCGACGCCATGCCCGCGGGGCAGATCGTGCCGGCGTTCGAGGTTCTCGATGCCACCAGCAGGAAGGTTCTCGACGGATGGCACTCCATCGCCTACTACTGGGTCGGCAAGAACCCCGCCGCGGCGCTGTTCGCGGCGCCGCCGGGCGGCCCCTTCGGGATGGATCACATGGATTACCTGGGGTGGCTCTACGTCGGCGGCGGCCTGCAGATGTGGCGCGACTTCTATCAGAACGACCTCAAGCTCAACGTGATTCCCTGGCCCGCGCATCCGTCGAGCCCGCAGGCCCTCGGCTGGTTCAAGAAGCCGCTGAAGAGCGTCGCCGACTTCAAGGGCATGAAGTGCCGCCAGACCGGCCTCAACGCCGAGGTCTACGCGAAGCTCGGCCAGAGCGTGGTCAACATGGCGGGCGGCGAGATCGTGCCGGCCGCGCAGCGCGGGGTCATCGACTGCGCCGAGTGGGTCGGGGGCGTCGAGGACCTGCGGCTCGGGCTGCACACCGTGTTCAAGTACCACTACACGCCCGGCATGCACGAGAACAACTCGATCGGCGAGCTCGGGCTCAACCTCGACGTCTGGAAGAGCCTCACGCCGGTGCAGCAGGAAGCGATCGACTCTGCGGTGAAGGATGCGTTCATCAGCTGGCTCACCCGCTGGCAGAAGCAGAACGCCGACGCGATCGAGGAGCTCATCAACAAGCACGGCGTGCAGATCCGGCGCACGCCCCCCGACATCCTGATCGCCTCGCTCAAGGCCTGGGACGAGGTCGCGGCGGAGAACTCGGCCAAGAGCGCCACGTTCAAGAAGGTGTACGAGTCGCAGCGCGCGTATGCCGCCAAGGTGGTGCCGGCGAAGCGCTACATGTTCCCGCCGTACTCGTTCGCCGCGAACTACTATTGGCCGCAGGAGAACACAAAACCGGCGTCGGGCAAGAAAGGCGGCCAGTAGACTGTTGAAGCGTTTCGTTGTCGCCGCGGCGCTGGTCTGCGTCGCCTTGGCAGCCCAGGGGCAGGGCGTCACGCGCATCGTCGTGCCGTTCTCCGCCGGCGGGGTGCAGGACATCCTCGCCCGCGCCATCAGCGCCGAGCTCGGCACGCAGCTCGGCCGAAACGTGATCGTCGAGAACCGACCCGGTGCCGGCAATACCATCGGCACGGCTTTCGCGGCCAAGGCGCCGCCGGACGGCAACACGCTCATCCTGGCGGCGGCGAGCCACACCATCTCGGGCTCGCTTTACAGCAAGCTCCCGTACCATCCCATCAACGACTTCACCGCCGTCGCGCACATCGGCACGGTCGACTACGTGCTCATGACGAGCTCGAGCATTCCGCCGAAAAGCGTCGCGGAGTTCGTGGCGTATGCCAAGGCGAACCCGGGCAAGCTCAACTACGCGAGCGCGGGCAACGGCAGCGCGACGCACCTGGCCATGGCGTACTTCGCCAGCCTGGCGGGGATCGAGCTGGTGCACGTGCCATACAAGGCGACGGGGGAGGCGATCAACGAGGTGCTCGCCGCGCGCTCGCACGCGGTGATTCCCGCCAATATCGGCGCGCTCGCCTTCGTCAAGGACGAGCGCGTGCGCATCCTCGCCTCCACCGGAAGCCATCGCTCGAAATTCCTCCCGCAGCTGCCGACCGTCGAGGAAAGCGGCATCAAAGGGTATGTCTTTGATTCGTGGCTCGGCCTGCTGGCGCCGGCCGGTACGCCGCGCCCGGTGGTCGAGAGCATCAACGCGGCGATGGACAAGCTCCTGCGCGAGCCGGTGATCCTGGAGCGGCTGGCGAAGCAGGGGATCGAGCCCCAGGCGCTCAGCGTGGACGCCTTCAATGCGCTGCTGCGCGAGGACTTCGCCAAGATGGCGAAGGTGGTCAAGGCCTCCGGCGCCCGGATCGACTAGCCGAGGTTCGGCGACACCGCGTAGCGCCCCGGGGGCAGGTAACCCCAATGTCCGGCGGCTGGCAAATTTGCGCAGGACTGCTAATCTTCGCGGGCCGTACAACAACAATTCCGGAGCAAGCGACATGAACGACGGAGCGGTTTCAAGGCTACTCGCGCAGATCCCCGAGCGGGCCGGACGGGCCCAGAGCGGCGTGCGGTTCAGGCCCCAGGCCTGCGGCTGCGCCTATCCGGAGCGCCTTGCGCAGCTGTCGCGGTTCCTGTCGTGGCTGCGTCCCCTCGATGGGCTGACGCGGGAAGAACAGGTGGTCCTCGGCCTGGTCGCGCCCAACGGCCGGCCGATGCAGCCGACCGACGAGGACGACGCCGAAGAAGCCGAGCTCGAGACGCTCTAACCGGCTGCCGCGCGCGCGCGGGCGGCCGCGAGCGTATCGGCGAGCACCTGGCGCTGGGCGCCGCTGCCGCCCATTCGCTTGAATTCCTGCCCCATCGGCTCGAGCAGCGCGATCACCCTCGCATAGTCGCCGGCCGCGAACGCCCTGAACGCGCTGCACGCGGCTCGGAACACGGGCCCCGGCGGCGTTTCCGGCAACGCCTCCAGCCGCTGCTCGAGCGCGGCGAGCTGGCCGGCGCCGGCCGCCGTCATGGCGAGATGCCATTCGATGAAATGCCCCGCCGGCCGCGCAAATCGCTCTTTGGCGTAATCGGCGACCTCGCGCCATTCCGCAACTTCGTTCTTGAGCGAGAAGCGCCACAGCAGCGAGGCGCAGTCGGAGATCAGGTTGATCGGCGGCGAACGGTTGACCGCGGGGCGCAGCACGTCGGCGTAGATCGCCGCCGCGCCCGCGGCGTCGCCCTCGTCCAGGCGCCAAATCGCCCGATGCCAGTTGATGTGGCCATGGAGCAGCGCGCCGCGATCGTAGCCGGGCAGCCAGCCTTCGATGAATCGCTCGCCGTCGTTCCGCTTGCCCGCCTCGACGAAGAAGTGAACGTAGGCATGCGCGCCGTACGCGTTCTCCCGCCGCAGCTCGAGCGCACGGGCGGTCACCAGCTCGCCGGCCGCGAGCTCCCCTGCTTCGGTATGCGACCAGCCGAGGTGCGTGAGGAACCACCAGTCCTCGCCGTAGTGCGGCGCGAGTCGTCGGCAAAGCGCGAGCCGCGCGGCGTCGTGGTCGGGCCGGCCGCTGAAGGCGTAGAGACCGAAGGCGCCGAACGCGAGGGAGCCGGCGAGCGCGTCGCGCGGATGCGTCTCGAGATGCTGCAGCAGCGCCGTCAAGGCTGCCGCAGCCTGTCCGTTGATGGCGAGATCGAGAATGTGGACATGCGCCGCCTCGCGTGCCGTCGCTCCGGCGGCCAGCGTTCGGGCGCGTGCGATGGCGTCGCGCGCCGGCCCAACCCGGGCGTAGATCTGGAGTTGTCGCGCGAGGGCGGCGTGAGCGAGCGCGAAGTCCGGGTCATGCGCGAGCGCTTCCTCGAACGCCGCTTCGGCGCCCGGATAGCCGGAAAGCACGAGATCGACGCCGCCGCGGTAAGCCGCGGCGGCCGGCGACGAAGCCGTGCCGAGCGCGAGGCCGTAGCGGTCGAAGTTCATCACATTCATTCTATGGGGCTTCAGGCATGATCCGGGCATGACCCTGCGCCTTGCCGCCGTCGTGGCGCTTTCATTGGCTGGCGCCCTGGCTGCTTCCGGCGCCGCGGCCTGCTCCTGCACCGACATCTCGCGCGCGAGCCCGGCCCGCCTGGCGGACTTCGTGGCGCGCGCGGACCGCGTGGTGTACGGGCGGGTCGTGGAGCGATTTTCGCTGCGCGAGGCGCGGATCGAGGTCATCGAATCGTTCAAGGGCGCAGGGGAGCGGCTCGAAGCGCTGAAGGGAACCCAGGCGAACTGCGGCTTTGCCTTCACCGCCGGCGAAGAGCACGTCTATTTCGTGTTCGGCGGCGTGGTCAACCTCTGCGGCCGCGCGACTCCGGAGCCCGAGTTGCTTGCCCGTCTGCGCAAGCTCGAGATCGCCACGGCGGGGTGCGAAGGCATCGCGCAACCGCCGCGGCCGGCGGCGCTGGCGGCGGTCGAAGAGGCCGACCCTTCGCCGTACGAGCCCCTGTACGGCTACGATCCCGACCTTCCCCTCGGCGTCGGGCACGTGCGTCCCGTGCGCGAAGAGGAGCGCGACGACTGGCCGCGCCGGCTCAAGCTCCCGGTGTTCACCGCCCCCGGCGGCGAAGTGAAGATCTGGCTCACGCCGGGCTCGGTCGGCGGCGATGTCCTCGTCGAGACCGGCTACGAGACAGGGAGCTTCATCGTGCTCCAGGCGCGGCCGGACGGCTGGCTGCAGATCCGCTTCGGCGGCCCGCTCTCCTCCGGCGCCGGCTGGGTGCACCGCTGCCATCTCGACGCGGCGACGCCGCGGCTCGAATACGAGCCGTGGGAAAAGCTGCTGGCGGCCGCGGTGCCGCTCTACTTCCGGGTTGAGTCGCCGCGCGTTTTGCGCAAGGCACCTTCCAACGAGGCTCCCGCCGTCGCCAACATTCCGGCGGACCCGAACCTCTACGGGATCCAGCCGCTCCTGTTCCGCGGCGATTGGGCGCGGGTGCGCGTTTCCCTGCCGTCGACTTATTGCGCCGATCCCAAGCCGACGCGCGTCAAGGAGTACGAGGGATGGGTGCGCTGGCGCGGCGCGAAGCTCGGTCCTGCGCTCTGGTACTACACGCGGGGTTGTTGAAGAAAAGAATCGGGGTCAGAGCCCTATTTCCCTTCGCACGATCTTCGCACCCTCCACGAGGGATACGAGCTTTGAGAAGGCGACGTCGCGCGGCAGGTACTTCATACCGCAGTCGGGGGCGACGACGAGGCGCTCCGCGGGAACGTGCTTCAGGCCCGCGCGTATGCGCTCGGCGACGGTTTGCGGCGTTTCGACTTCCGTGGTGCCCAGATCGATCACGCCCAGCATCACCGTCTTTTTCCCAAGCTCGTTGAGAACGGAAAGTTCGAGGCGCGGCTGGGCGGCCTCGATGGAAATCTGCGTCGCGGTCGTCTCGGCGAGCTGCGGCAGGAAGGAATAGCCGCTCGGCTTGCCTTTGACCGCGGCGGCGTAGCCGAAGCAAAGGTGGACCACCGTGGTGCCCGCGATGCCCTGCAGGGCGCGGTTGATCGCCTTGACGCCATAGCGCGCGGCGCGGTCTGCGCGCGCCTGGAGCCACGGCTCGTCGAGCTGGATTACGTCGGCGCCCGCAGCCTTGAGGTCGCGCATTTCCTCGTTGACCGCGGCGGCGAACGCCATCGCCAGGGCTTCCTCGTCGCGGTAGTAGTCATCCTGCGCCTGCTGCGTCATGGTGAAGGGGCCGGGCAGGGTGATCTTGATCCGCTTCGTGGTGTTGCGGCGCAGGAACTCCACATCTCTGATTTCAACGGGCCGGGTCCTTTTCACAGGGCCTGCTATGCGCGGGACCACGGATTGCCCGCCGCTGCGGTTGATCGTGGTTCCGGGACTGACGATGTCGACGCCCTGCAGCGCGGTGGCGAAGCGGTTCGAATAGCTCTCGCGGCGCATTTCGCCGTCGGTGATGACGTCGAGCCCGGCGCGCTCCATGTCGCGGATCGCGATCAGGGTGGCGTCGTCCTGCGCCTCGTCCAGGTCTTTTTCTTCCACCTTCCAGATTTCGGGCGCACGCACGCGCGGCACCTTCGAGCCCAGGCGATCGCGATGGATGAGCCAGTTGGGTTGCGGGTAGCTGCCGACGACCGTGGTTTCAATGAGCATTTTTCATCCGTTTTTCCGCGCGTCTCGAATTGCCAACAGAAAGGAGATTTTCCTCGGCCAACTGGGGACATAGTTCCTCAAAAACAACAGATTGTCGAGCACCCCGAAGCCATTCTGTTTTAACTTGTAAGACGCAAAAAGGGGAGAGTCCCATGAGTTCGCAAGCCTGGATGGTCTGGCCCGAAAATTTCGCGGTTTCGTTCCTCGTCATGGCGTTGCTCGCCATGGCCTTCATGTACGCGGCGCGCGCGCCGATGCATGGCCTGCTCCGCTCGGTCGGCCACGCCCTGAGCGGGCCGCTGCGCATGGCGGCGCGCTGGCTGCTCGCGGCCGCGGCCGAAGTGCAGGCCCGCAACAGGGCGGTGCTGCTCGCCCACGGCAAGCACGAGGTCGGGCAGCGCGTGGAGCGCGAGTTCGAGCGCCTGGGCGTGATCGTGCAGCGCGAGCTGCAGGGTTACCCGGCGCTGCAGCGCAAGCTCCTCGACGAGATCACCCGCATCGAGGAAGACTACAAGAAGTGCGGCGAGGTCCCGCCGCCGCCCCCGGAATGGACCGAGGCGGTCGCCGCGGTGGCCAACGTCAAGACCGGCGGCAACGAGCTCGTGCTGCGGGTGCTCGAGGAGATCAAGCGCTCGATCACCTCGATCCACGACAAGACGCTCGCCGACTACCGCCGCTCGTACGAACGGCGCCACAAGATCCTCGAGAGCTTCATGCCGTTCTGGCGCTCGGTGGACAAGAACCTGGTCCAGGTCGAGCAGAACATGGCGCGCCTGCAGGCGAACGTGCGCACCGTCGACGCGCACATGGCGATCTACGAGCAGATCAACGAAGGCACCGACAAGGCGCAGCACGCGCTCACGGTGTCGGGGTTCACCCAGTTCGCGACCTCGCTCCTCGTCATGTGCGTGGCCGCGGGCGGCGCCTTCATCAACTTCAAGCTGATCGCGCTGCCGATGTCCGAGATGGTCGGCGCGGGCGACTACATCACGCATTCGCTGCGTACCTCGGAGGTGGCCGCGCTGGTGATCATCTTCGTCGAGGCCTCGATGGGCCTGTTCCTGCTCGAGGCGCTGAGGATCACGCACCTCTTCCCGCGCATCGCCAACCTGAACGACCGGCTGCGCACGCGCATGCTGTGGATCGCGCTGACCCTGCTCGTCATCCTGGCCGGCGTCGAGGCGGCGCTCGCCCTGATGCGCGACATGCTGATCTCCGACAAGCAGGCCCTGCTGCAGTCGCTCTCCACCGTGCAGCCGGTGGCGCACGACGGCTGGATGTCGAGCATCCCGACCGCGGGCCAGATGCTGCTCGGCTTCATCCTGCCCTTCGCGCTCGCGTTCATCGCCATTCCGCTCGAGTCGGTGATCCACTCCGGCCGCACCGTGGGCGGGGTGTTCGTGCTGGCGCTGCTGCGCTCGCTCGCGTTCCTGATGCGGGTGCTGGGCAACGTGGCGCGGCAGATGAGCCGCGTGCTGATCAAGCTCTACGACGTCTTCATCGTGGTGCCGCTCATGGCCGAGCGCATGTGGAAGGGCTCGCGCTCTGAGCGTTCCTCCAAGCTCGACGTCGACGTCGACCTCGAACGCACCCACGCCTAAAGGGGAGAGCCGACATGAAAAGACGCCACTTCCTGGCCGCGCTGCCCGCGGCCGTGCTGGCCGCCACCGGCTGCGTCGATTCGCGCAGCCACACGAACGCGGTCTACATGCTGGTCGACACCTCGGGCACGTACGCCCAGGAAGCCGGCAAGGCGCAGGTGATCATCAACTACCTGCTCGGGTCGCTCCAAGCCGGCGATTCGCTCGCGGTGGCGCGGGTGCAGAGCCGCAGCTTCAGCGAGAAGGACATCGTCGCCAAGGCGACGTTCGATTCCCGGCCCTCCCAGGAGAACGCGCAGAAGCGCGCGTTCCGGGAGCGCATCGAGAACTCGTTCCGCGCGGTTTCGGGTAGCCGCTTCACCGACATCACCGGCGGCCTGATCCAGGGCGCCGAGTTCCTGAACGAGACCGGCGCCGGCAGCAAGACCATCATCATCTTCTCCGACATGCAGGAGGAGCTCGACAAGGTGACGCAGCGCGACTTCCCGATCACCCTCAAGGGCATCCGGGTCGTCGCGGTGAACGTGGTCAAGCTCAAGACGGACAACATCGATCCGCGCAAGTACATGGGCCGCCTCGAGGCCTGGCAGAAGCGGGTCGAGACCGCGGGCGCGCGCGAGTGGCGCGTCATCAACAACCTCGACCGCCTGGACGCTATCCTGGCGCGCGGCTGAGCCAGACAAGACAAGAAGCAAGAAAAACAAGAACTCAGGGACGGACCACGAATTTCCTAGGCAGGAAACGTGGTCCGTCCCTGTTTTACGTACGGTACTTCTTGAGCGCTTCCTTGGTGATGGCGATGCCATGCCCGGGCTTCGCCGGGATGCGGAACTCGCCGTCCTTGCAGGGCGGCAGCTCCTCGAACAGATCCTTCGGCGCCCAGTCCATGTACTCGACCAGGAAGCCGTTGGAGAGCGCGCCGCACACCTGCAGCGAGAGCTCGTGCACGACGTGCGGCGCGATGGCGATGCCGTGCGCCGCGGCGAGATGGCCGATCTTCAGCGTCTCGCTGTAGCCGTTCGCGCGGCACACGTCGGGCATCAGGTAGCGCGCGGCCTTGCGCTGGATCAGCTCGCGAAACTCGTAGCGCGTGTAGTTGTTTTCGCCGGTGGCGACCGGAATGCGGATCGCCTTCGCCACCTCTTCGCACAGCGCCAGATCGTCCGCCAGCACCGGCTCCTCGTACCACACCAGGTCGAATTCCTCGAGCAGGGCCGCCTGACGCCGGTTGCCCTCGAGGTCGAGCTTCTGGTTCACATCCACCATCATGCGCATTCCGGGCAGCGCCTTGCGCACTGCTTCGACGCGCGCACGGTTCACCTTCGGGTCCGGATGATGGATCTTCATCTTGTAATACCTGCAGCCGGCGGCGGCATACCGTTCCGCCTCGGCGATGAGCTCCGCCTCGGTGTACTTGCCCCAGCCGCCGCTGCCGTAGGCGCTCACGCGGTCCGTGTAGCCGCCCCAAAGCTTGTAGAGCGGCAGCCGGGCCGCCTTGCCGGCGAGGTCCCACAGCGCGATGTCGAGCGCGGAGATCGCCATGCCGGCGATGCCGACGCGCCGCACGCCGCGGTCGCCGCGGTACATCTTGTCCCACAGGTGCTCCACCTGGAGCGGATCCTCGCCGATCAGCAGGTTCTTGAGCCGCGCGTCGAGGTAGGCCAGCACGGCTTCGGCGCCGCCGCCGCCGAACACCATGCTGTAACCCTGGCCGCGCACGCCTTCGTCGGTCGCGATGTCGGCTACCACGAATTTGTGGTGCGGCCACTCGGTCGATATCGGCCGCGGCGTGGGGATGGTGAGAAGGCAGGTCTCGATGGAAGTGATTTTCATGGCGGCACGTATTTTGCGGCGTATCGGGCACGATTGACAGCAGGTGTTTGCAAGGAGAAGTCGCAATGGCAGGGTTTACATCCGAGCGTAGAAACGCGGAGCGGCGCAGCGGCACCGAACGTCGCTCGGGCGCGCAGCCGCTCGGCAGCGGGCGCGGCATCGCCGAGATGCTGGATCCCGCCGGCGAAGAGGCCTATTGGCGCGAGAACTACGCGTCCCAGTCCTTCTACGAGGCCGGGCTGACCTATGACGACTACCACCCTGGCTACCGCACCGGATGGGAAGGCCGCGCCCGCCACGAAGGCCGCAGCTTCGAAGAGGTCGAGGCCGAGCTGAAGGCCGCCTACGAGCGTGGGCGCCACGGTTCGCGGCTAGGCTGGGACCGTAATCGCCACGCCGCGCGGGCGGCCTGGGACCGGTTCGACGCCACGGACCCGTTCGAGCGTAGCCAGTAGTAATAGGCGTCAAAGCGGCGTCAAAGCGGCGCCACAGCGGTTCACAATCGGGTCAGGGCAGCCGCCCTGACCCGATTTCTTTTTGCGTGCCTCGAAAATGAACAAGCTAAAACGCATGAAGCTCTTGGCGACCGGCCTGCTGCTCTTGGCCGGCGCGGTCTATGTCGCGGCGCGCGCCCTGGAGCCCGGGAGGCCCTGGCTTCACTACGTCGCGGCCGCGGCCGAGGCGGCCATGATCGGCGCCATCGCCGACTGGTTCGCGGTCGTCGCGCTGTTCCACCATCCGCTCAATTTGAGCTTCATCCCGCACACCGCCATCCTGCCGCGCAACAAGGCGCGCATCGCGGAAGGCCTGTCCCAGTTTATCCAGCAGAATTTCCTCAGCTCGGCGGCGGTGGTGGCGCGCATCGCGGCATTTCGCCCTGCGGAAACGTTATGCCGCTGGCTGGTCAGGCGCGAGAACGCGGAGACGCTCGCCGCCTACGCGACGCGCCTGGTGAGCTACGCGCTGACTGCCGTGGACGACGAGCGGGTGCGTGGCTTTCTCGCCCGCGTCGTCACCGATGCGCTCGGACGGGCCGACGTCGCTACTGCGCTCGCCCAGCTGCTCGACGTTCTAACCGAAAACGAGCGCCACCACGCGCTTCTCGACGAGGCGCTCGCGGGGCTCGACGAGCTTCTCGCGCGCGAGGCTACGCGCCGTTTCATCGCCGAAGAGGTTCGAAAGAGCTCGCCCGTCCTGCTGCGCGCCATCAACCAGATGCTCGGCCTGAAGCTCGACGAGCGCGCGGCGCTGAAAATCGTCGATGTCGCGCTGAAGAAGGTGTCCGAAGTGAGGCGCGACCGCGAGCACGAGCTGCGCGAGCGCTTCGACGCCTTCGTGCGTCGCTTCATCGAGCGCTTGAAGAGCGATCCGGCCATGCGCGAGAAGATCCACCGGATGCGTGACGAGGCGCTCGACAACCCGGCCCTCGCCGGCTATGTCGGCGGCCTGTGGGACGAGTTTCGCGCCTGGCTCCCCGGCGGCATGCGCGGCCGCCTGCCCGGCCTCATCGTCGAGCTCGGCGAGAAGATCGACGCCGACCCCGCGATCCGCGAATGGATCGACGAGCAGATCCTTTCCGCGCTGCCGCCGCTCGTGGAGGAGCACCGGGCCAAGTTCGGCCGCTTCATCGAGGACCAGATCCTGTCGTGGCAGGAGGAGAAGCTGGTGGCCGAGCTGGAGCGCCACATCGGGCCCGACCTTCAGTACATCCGCATCAACGGCACGGTCGTCGGCGCGCTCGCGGGCCTTGCGATCGCCGCCCTGACGCAGCTCCTCCCCTAGCCCCCTAAGCTCCCCTGGGCCGGATGGATCACGCGGCGCCGCGAGGCACCGCCATTGCTGCACGTACGGAATGGACGGGGCCTTCAGCGTGACCGTGCTGCGCCGGCGGAGCGAGCTCTCGGCGGTCGCGGCCGACTGCGCGGACCTCGCGCTTCACTGCGCGGAGAACTCGCGCCTGGAGCAGCCGCGCCACGAGGGCACGCGCTGCGCTCTCGTGTGGACCGGGGCGCGCGGCCGCGGCAAGCTCGCCGCGCTGATCCCGTTCGGCGCGCCCGCGCTCTACCAGGGCCTTCCTCTGGTGGCGCTGAGGTCCTGCACGCCGCTCCTGCGCTTGGGCTGGGAGCAGGCGGCGCTGCACGCGCTGCTCGACTGGTTTCGCGCCGACGGCGAAGGCGCGGCGCTGCTCGAATTCCGCGGACTCGCGCGCGGCGGGCCGGTCGAGGCCGCGTTCGCCGAAGTCGCACGCCAGCGCGAGCAGCTCGTGCTCGCGACCGCGGCCGCCGATGACTCGTGCACGCTGCTCGTCACCGACCGCAAGTGGAGCGACCTTGCGGAGAGCGCGCCGCCGCTCCTGCGCTGGGCGAAGCGCAGCGCGGCGAGCATGCTTTACGGCCGGCCGGACCGCTAGAGCTTCAGGAACAGCGTGACGAGCGGCTCGGCGCCGCGCTGCGCGCTCCAGTGTCCGTGCAGCCTGGCATCGAACCGCGCGCCTTCCGGCAGCACGTCGGCCGCGAAGAAGTGCGCTCCGGGACCGAACCGGCGCGAGCTCCCGTCCTGCAGCCCGATCTCCATCTCGCCTTGCAGGATGAACACCCATTGCGGCTTGGGCGTGCAGTGGAATTCGCTCCTGAAGCCGACCGGGCTTTGCCGCAGCTGGTAGCCGGCGGCGGGGAGGAGTGCCGAAAGACGCGACTGAGGCGTCCCTTCGACGAGCGGCACGCGTTCCTCGTGGAATTTCGCACGGCCGTCGTGATCCGTATAGAGCACGGTCTTCATGAAGGCGAGTTCTCGGTCCATTCCTTGCTCCCTTCTCTTTGGCACACACAACCATGGAGGTGAGCATGAAATTTACGGCATTGGTGGCGGCACTGGCGTTGTCCCTCGGAACCGCTCTCGTCACAGGGTGCGATCGCGACAACAGCAAATCGGCCTCGGGTGGCTCGACATCGTCTCCGAGCGGCTCCAGCACGTCGGGCGCAAGCGGCAGCTCGAGCACCGGCTCGACCAGCAGCAGCGCTTCGAAGAAGGCGCCTTCGAGCCCGAGCTCGAGCCCCAGCAGCCCGAGCAGCTCGGGAAGCTCCAGCAGCAAGTAAGAACTTCCGTCTCCACGGAAAAGTGTTCTGCGCGCGCGGTTTAGCCCCTTCTCAATCAAGGGTTTAGGCCGGGCGCGCAATTTGCTGCTTCCTTGCACCCCAACCCATGGAGGACACATGAAGCTTTCCGCTATTGCAGTTGCAGTCGCGCTTGCCCTTGGTCTCGCCGCGTGCGATCGCGGCGACAGTAGTAAGACTTCGTCGGGCTCCCCGAGCTCCAGCACATCGTCTTCGCCGAGCAGCTCGCCTACGTCGCCGTCAGGCGGCGCCTCGTCGTCCAGCTCCTCGAGCCCCTCGAGCCCGTCCAGCCCGTCTTCCTCGAGCTCGCCCTCCGGCAGCATGAGCGGGTCGGCGTCCAGCGACACCAAGTCGGGCTCGGCCTCCGGCGGCGCCAGCTCCAGCTCGCCCAGCTCGAGCAGCAGCTCGAGCTCCACAAGCCCCAGCTCCCCGAGTTCCAGCACCCCGAGCGGCGGCGCGAGCAGCTCGTCCCCGAGCAGCAGCTCTTCGTCTTCGACGACGCAGGACCCAGCCAAGAAGTCGCAGTAAACGCAGTTAGGGTTGTGAGAAGGGCCAGGCGCGAAGCCTGGCCCTTTTCTTTCAGGACACCTTTACCTGCATCGCGCCGATGCGATCGATGCGGGCGCGCATCGTGTCGCCCGGCCGGACCGGTCCCACGCCCTGCGGCGTGCCGGTGAGGATCACGTCGCCAGGATGCAGCGTGTAGAACGTCGAGCCCCATGCGATCAGCTGCGCCACGCCGAGGATGAGATCGCTCGTGCTGGCATCCTGGCGGGGCTCGCCGTTGACCGCGATCGACACCTGCAGCTTGCCGGGATCGCCCACCTCGTCGGGGGTGACGAGCCACGGTCCGAGCACGCAATACGA